>Ga0207702_10000141_pt1 | contig 85910 bp, 62 predicted proteins | sample KBSCornC62_FD_184302 | JGI IMG/M metagenome (GOLD analysis project Ga0207702, IMG submission 184302) | Corn rhizosphere microbial communities from Kellogg Biological Station, Michigan, USA - KBS Corn C6-2 (SPAdes) (version 2) | ecosystem: Host-associated > Plants > Roots > Rhizosphere > Soil ...
TTCGAGGAAGACGGCTGAATTGCCGAAGGCGCGCTCGGCTTCTCCCTGCGCTTCGTCGAGCAGGGATGAAAGATCAGCCGCCTTGTGCACGACGCGCATGCCACGGCCACCACCGCCAAAAGCCGCTTTGATGATGAGCGGGAAGCCAATGGTCTTCGCGACCTTGAGCGCCTCGTTGCGGTCGGTGATTGCTTCTTCGGTGCCAGGCAAAACGGGGACCCCGATTTTTTGCGCAACGGCACGTGCGGCCGTTTTGTCGCCCATCATATCGAGCAACTCGGAACGGGGGCCCACGAAAATGATGCCGGCGCGTTCACAGGCGCGCGCGAATTCTGCGTTCTCGGAAAGGAAGCCGTAGCCTGGATGAATGGCGTCGATCCCGTGGTCTTTGGCCACGCCAATGATGCTTTCGATGTCGAGGTAAGCGGCGACGGGGCCTTTGCCGCGCCCGACTTGATAAGCTTCGTCTGCTTTGTAGCGGTGGATGCAGAAGCGGTCTTCTTGGGCGAAGACCGCCACCGTCCTGAGGCCTAGCTCCGTGCTCGCACGAAAAACGCGCACTGCGATTTCGCTGCGATTGGCCGCCATCAGTTTTTGAATCGGGCGAATGGAGTTGGTCTTGGCGTGAGCAGACGACGAAGAGGACGGCATGTGGGGGGTGCCGTAAGCGAAGAGTTCCCGCTCTAAGTTTCAAGCGCGGGGATTGATAAAAAGTTATCGGAACGTGGGAACCCGAGAAAAACAGTTTCCATCCCCCCCTGGGAGCGCGGACATTCTTGTCCGCATCGATCCGATGCGCGAAGCGCACATCTCTAGCTTGTTAGAACGAGCTTAGCTTGCTGTGTTAAAATGCGGACAAGAATGTCCGCGCTCCCAGGGGAGGAGGGTTATCTGCTGTCTTCGGCAGAGGCGTCCCAAGCGGTGAAGATCACGAGGGCGGCGATGGTGAGGATCGAGAGGATCATAACTTTGTGATGCGATTCGGGTTCGATTCGAAGGCTCCGCTCGCGTGCCAGCCTCCGCCCAACGCCTTGAACAGCGTGACTGCGGTGGTGAAGCGCTCCGTGGCGAGTTGTACGGAGACGCGCCGAGTCGCGAGCGCAGTCCGCTCGGCATCGATCACTTCGAGATAGGAAACGAAGCCAGCATCGTAACGAGCTTGCGCCAGCTTGGCCGCGCGCTGGGCGGAAACGAGCGCGCGGGTCTGCGCGCCGGCTTGCTCATTGAGCCATGCGGTCGCGGCTAATGCATCCTGCACTTCGCGGAACGCCACCAGCACGCTCTCGCGGTAGGTCGCGACGCTCTCCTCGAATGCAGCCCGACTGCGCTGGAGATTGGCGCGATTGCGGCCACCTTGAAAGATTGGCAAATACAGGCTTGGGCCGATCGACCATTCCCGCGAGTCGGTGTGAAGCAGATTCGACATCTGATCGCTCGCAAACCCGGCGCTCCCCGTCAGTGAAAGCGCCGGAAAGAATGCCGCTTTGGCCACACCGATCCGTGCATTCGCGGCCGCTAATGCGCGCTCAGCTGCGGCGACATCGGGACGACGCTCCAATAAGTCCGACGGCAGGCCAGCCGGTACGGTCGGCACCTGTGCATCCAGGGTGAGCGCGTTCGACGCATTCTCGGCGAGCGCGAAGGAACTCGCCGATACGCCGACTAAGACCGCCAGTGCGTCTTGAACTGTTTCGCGCTGGCGGGACACCGCTGCTGTTTCCGCCTCGGCCGAGGCTAATTCCGTCTCGGCGCGCGCTCGATCCAAATCCGTAGCCGCGCCATTCTTCAGGCGAGCGTCGATCAGCGCCAGTTCCCGGCGCCTGAGGTCCGCGGTTTCGCGAAGCAACGCGCGTTCTTGGTCAAGCCCCCGCAATGCGAAATAACTTTGCGCCACTTGAGCCGTCAGGGCGAGACGCACTGATTCGAAGATGGCGGCTGAGCTAGCGGCTTCGTCGCGTGCGCCTTCGTTGAGTCGGCGAACGCGGCCGAACAAATCCAATTCCCATGAGGCGATCAGCGGAGCGTTGTAGTTGTTGGCGAGCGATTGCGGAAACGCGTTCGCGATCGTGCGTGAGGACTGCGTACGACTAGCGGAAGCGTCGAGCGCGGCTTGTGGCCAGAACGCGCTGCGAGCCAAACCGGCGGCGGCTGCAGCTTGTTCAACGCGCGCTGCCGCTGCATGCAAATCCTGATTGGCCTGGAGGGCATCGCTTTCGAGCTGCGTGAGCGTGGCGTCGTTGAAAATTTTCCACCACTCGCCGCGGGAAAACGCGTCCGCTGGCGCGGCTGTTTTCCACGCGGCCGTGGTGGGTTGAGTGTGTCGAAACTCCGCGGACGTGGGCGTGGTCGGGCGCGCGTAGTCAGGCCCGATGGTGGGAAGGCTGGCGGTCGCGATGGCGGCCGTGGTTAACCAAAGCGCCGCGGAGGTTGTAGTGGGAAATAAAATACGCACGGAAATGAGGAGGTTTTTGCGCGAGCCCAACGCTCGCGCGAGATCACGAATGTTCAGGGACCGGCAGCGCCGCGGGTGCGGGCGCTGCTTTGCGCCAGCCGAGTTTTTCCAACAGGACGTAGAAAACCGGCGTAAGGAAGAGACCGAAGAAGGTGACTCCGATCATGCCCGAGAAGACGGCGACACCCATCGCGCGCCTCATTTCCGAACCGGCGCCTGTGCTGATCACGAGCGGGAAAACGCCCGCGATGAAGGCAATGCTCGTCATCAAAATCGGACGCAGACGGAGCCGCGCGGCATCGAGCGCAGCTTCTGTGATACTGGCGCCTTCGTCGCGGCGCTTGAGCGCGAATTCCACGATCAAGATCGCGTTCTTCGCTGCCAAACCAATCAAGACGATCAGGCCGATCTGGGTGAAGACATTGTTTTCACCCGCGGTGACGAGCAGGCCGACGATTGCCGAAAACAGCGCCATCGGCACGACGAGAATGACCGCAAACGGCAGACGGAAACTTTCGTACTGCGCCGCGAGCACGAGGAATACGAGCAACAAGCTCAATGGATAGATCCAAAGACCGGCGTTGCCCGCGATGACCTTTTGAAAAGTCAGCTCGGTCCATTCCGTTGCCATGCCTTTGGGCAAATGGCTCTCGGCGATTTTTTGCATCGCGTCTTCGGCTTGGCCCGAACTGAACCCGACGGCGGGCGCGCCGTTGATTTCGGCGGCGGGATAACCGTTATAATGCATCACGCGGTCGGGTCCGTAGCTGTCGCGGACTTTGAGCAGGGTGCCGAGTGGGATAAGATCGCCTGCGGCGTTGCGAGTCTTCAACTGCGTGATGTCTTCGGGCCGAGCGCGGAATGGCGCATCGGCTTGGGCTACGACCTGGTAGGTGCGGCCGAAGCGGTTGAAATCATTCACGTAGAGCGAGCCGAGATTGATCTGCATCGTCTCGAACAAATTCGCGAGCGGAACGCCTTCGGCCTTGGCCTTCGCGCGATCGATGATCGCGTCGAGCTGGGGAGTGTTGACGGTGAAACTCGTGAAGAGCCCGCTGAGTTCGGGTGATTGGTTGCCCTTGGTGATCAGCGTCTGCGTCGCGTTATAAAGAGCGTCTAAACCCGACTCCGAACGATCTTCGACGTAGAGTTTGAAGCCGCCGATGCTACCGAGTCCCTGCACCGGGGGTGGCGGGAAGATGGCGATAAACGCGTCTTGGATCGCGCCGAACTGCCGCTGCAAATCCGCGGCGATCGCTTTGCCCGAAAGTTCAGGCGCTTTGCGTTCCTCGAAGGATTTTAGCGTTACGAAGACGATACCGCTATTGGGGGAGTTGGTGAAACCATTGATCGACAAACCAGGGAATGCCACCGCGCTGGCGACGCCCGGATGTTTCAGCGCGATTTCGCTCATCCGCGAAATCACCTCACCCGTGCGATCGAGTGAGGCAGCCTCCGGAAGCTGCGCGAAACTCACCAAGTACTGTTTATCCTGAGTCGGAACAAAGCCGGTTGGAATCTTCTGGAACGAATGAGCGGTGAAGATCAATAACCCCACATAGACGACCACGGCCACGATCGAGAAGCGAAGCAGTCGCGCGACGCCCGAAGAATAGTGTCGGGCGGCCCAAGCGAAAAAGCGGTTGAAGGGCCGGAAAAACCAACCGAAGGCCGCATCCATGAACCGGGTCAGCGCATCTTTTTTTCCGTGATGACCGCGGAGCAATAGCGCGCTCAGCGCGGGGGATAGGGTGAGCGAGTTGAACGCGGAAATGACAGTCGAGATCGCGATCGTGATGGCGAATTGCTTATAAAACTGGCCCGTCAATCCGGTGATAAACGCCGTCGGCACGAAGACCGCGGAGAGCACGAGAGCCGTGGCCACGATGGGTCCGGTGACTTCCGTCATCGCTTTTTGAGTCGCCTCAAAAGGCGAGAGCCCGAGCTCGATGTTACGCTCAACGTTTTCGACCACGACGATCGCGTCGTCGACCACGATGCCGATCGCGAGCACAAGGCCGAAGAGGGACAGGGCGTTGATCGAGAAACCAAGCACATTCATCACCGCGAACGTGCCGACGAGCGACACAGGCACCGCAGCGAGCGGGATGATCGAGGCGCGCCAGGTTTGCAGGAATAGCAAGACGACCAGCACAACGAGCACGATCGCTTCGAGCAACGTGTGGACCACCGCCTCGATCGAACTGCGGACGAAAATCGTCGTGTCGTAGACGATATTATAATCCAGCCCTTCCGGGAAATTCTTCTTTAACTGCGCCATCGTCGAACGGATTTCATTTGCGGTGGCGATGGCGTTGGAGCCCGGCAACTGCGCGATCGGAATTGCGACGGCCGCCTTGTTATCCAAAAGCGAGCGGAGCGCGTAGGACGAGGCGCCGAGCTGAATACGAGCGACATCACGCAAGCGCACCCGTTCGCCGTGCTCGCCGGTCTTGATAATGATATTGCCGAATTCTTCTTCGGACGAAAGGCGACCTTCCGTATTGATTAGCAACTCTGTATCGACTGGTTTGGATACAGGCTGCTGGCCGACGCCGCCGGCGGCGACCTGGATGTTCTGTTCACGGATGGCCGCGACCACGTCGGAAGCGGTGAGCCCCTTGGCTGCAACTTTGCTCGGGTTCAACCAAACGCGCATGGCGTAGTCACCCGATCCGAAGAGCAGCACGTCGCCGACGCCCTGCAAACGCGCGAGCACGTCGCGAACCTGGAGTGTGGCGTAGTTGCGCACGTAAAGATCGTCGTAGCGTCCGTCGGGTGAAAACAAGTGCACGACCATGAGCAAGTCGGGCGACGTTTTCGTCGTGGTTACGCCGAGGCGGCGGACTTCCTCGGGCAGCTTTGGCTCGGCTTGGGAAACACGATTCTGGACCTGGACCTGGGCCTTATCCAAATCAGTGCCGAGGCGAAAGGTGATTGTCAGCGTCATCACGCCGTCGCTCGTCGCCTGCGAGTACATATAGAGTGAGTTCTCGACGCCGTTGATGGATTGCTCGAGCGGCGAGGCGACGGCCTCGGCGATCGTTTTGGGATTGGCACCCGGATAGGTGGCCTTGACCACGACGGTCGGCGGCACGACTTCCGGGTACTCGGAGACAGGCAAACGCAGCAGAGAAATCGCGCCGATCAAAAAGATGATGATCGAAATGACTCCGGCGAAAATCGGGCGTTTGATGAAAAAACTCGAAATGTTCATGAAAATTTAGGCGAAGCAGTGGCTCAGCTCCGCCGGTTAGGGGAGTTCGAGAGAATGGAAACGAGGCCGATTTAGCGCGCGGCGACTTCGATCGCGGTGGATTTTGCGGTGGTATTGGCCACAGCGATTTCTGGATCGACCGTCATGCCCGGGCGAATGCGTTGCGTGCCGTTAACGACAATCTGTTCGCCGCGGTGCAGGCCGTTGAGAACGACGCGCTGGCCGTTGACGAGAGGCCCGAGCTTGACGGGCCGATAGGCGACGGTGTGATCGGCGCCGACCGCGAAGACGAACTTTTGACTTTGATCCGTGCCGATGGCGCGGTCGCTGATCAGCAAGGTCGGCGCCGGAGCAGCAACCGGAAGACGGACGCGGGCAAATAATCCCGGCAACAGCGCCTGGTCGGTATTCGGAAAAACCATACGGAGCACGAGCGACCCGGTGGAAGGATTGAGATGATTGTCGGCGGACTCGACGTATCCATGGCGCGGATATCCGGTTTCGTCCTCCAGCTCCATTTCGACGGGAACATGGCCATTCTCGGTATTGAGACGACCCTCGCGAACGAAGCGCCGGAAGCGCAGCACCGTGTCTTCATCGAGGTCGGCGTAGACAAAGGCGTCGCCGACGGAGACGATGGTGGTGAGCAGCGTTGCCGACGACGGCGTGCCCGAGATCAAGTTGCCCTCGGTGACGAGAGCGCGGCTAACCCGCCCGTCGATCGGCGCGCGAACCTCGGTGTGCTCGAGGTCGAGCTGCGCGGTTTCAAAGGAGGCGCGGGCTTGAGCGGCGAGGGAGCGACGTGACTCTGCTTCCTCGCTCGAGATGGCGTTGGCCGCGAGCAGATTTTCGGCGCGCTTGGCTTCGCGCTCGGCAACTTCGGACTGCGCTTTGGTCAGGTCGTACTGCGCTTGGTACCAGCGAGGATCGATGGTGAAGAGGATGTCGCCCTTCTTCACCAATTGACCGGCTTGAAAGTGCACGGCCTCCAGATGACCAGAGACACGGGCGCGCAACTCCACCGTTTCGGTGGCATCGACGCGGCCGGTCAGTTCTTCTGAAGCCGTGATGATTTTTTCTTCGACCGGCGCGACAGTCACACGTGGCGCTGGCGCGGGCGCGGAGGCGCCTGCGGGTTGAGCCGCGGAAGCGCGGTTCGGCAGGGCGAATTCGAGACCTGCGCCGGCGGCCAGGAGGAGACCGATAGCGAGCAGTGTGAGACGGTGACGGCGGTGGTGATGCGGTGCGGACATGTGGTCAGGCGAAAAAAGTTAAGCAAGGGTGGTGGCATGAGCCGCGATCGCGGCGTCGAGATGCTGCAAGAGGTCACTCTTGGGGCGCACACCGACGAGGCTGTCGACGACTTTGCCGTTACTGAAAATATGAAGCGCGGGAATCGCGCGGATGTTGAACTCGGCGGCGAGCTCGGGATTCGCGTCGACATCGACTTTTGCGACGATCGCGCGTCCTTCGCGTTCCGCCGCGATTTGATCAAGCGACGGCTCCATCATGCGGCAGGGGCCGCACCAACCTGCCCAAAAATCAACGATCACGGGCTGTTGGTAGGAGGCATTGAGGACGTCGCGCTGGAAGGTGTCGTTTGTGACGGCGGTGGGATGAGTGAGTGTATTCATAGTAAAACGGAAATGGGATGAGAGTGGCGGAAGGCTAAGCTAACACAGGCGATTGACAGCGTTATGTCAGGAGCCTCTGAATTGTTACATTTACAGTAACAATTAACGCCAAAAAATTATTTGCATTTAAGGTCCGAGAGGACATCCGCGAGAGTAATTTTTCGCAGAGCATCTTCAAACGAGAGTTGTGTTTTGCTGAGGACATTTTCGAGAGCGTACTTGATGTTGCAGGAGACGGCACAGGCTCGTTGAGCGTGGTATTGATGAACGGCAAAGACCTTGGGCGCGTCGACCGCGCGATAAATTTCAAGAAGCGAGATGTCGTTCGGCTTGCGAGTTAGCCAACAGGACCCGGTTTTGCCGGTGGCGGTATTGACCAGGCCCGCTTTGGACAGCTTGGCCATGATCCGGCGGACAAAACTCGGGCTCGTGTTTACACTCTCCGCGAGCTGCGAAGAGGTCACATCGGTGCCACATTTCAGGCCGAGGCCCGCCATGAGGTGCACTGCGATTGAGAACTGAGTGTTAACTGCCACAACTGTTACAATGAAAGTAACAGTAAGAAATGCAAGTGGATTTTTTTGGTGCGCGAGGTTGAGGGTCCTTTGTGACCGAAACCGGCGGTGTCCAAGAATCTTGTTGTCTGGAAAAGTGAATACAAGATGATCGGGTATCCCGCCGGAGGTGATCGCCTCTTGCCGGGTCCTCGCTCCACCCCAACCCCCTCGTGAAAATTCGTTCCATCCTGGTTCGTTGCGTTCTTCCTTTTTTCTTCTTCCCTCTGCTGGCTTCGGCGAAAGTGCAATGGACGCCGGTTTCTCCCGAAGACTTAGCGGCAACGACGTCCAAGACCGGTGCTGATATTGAAATGCTCTTGATGAGGACCGTGCTTGATACCAGCGGAGGCAATGCCTGGGTCGATAGCACGGTGGAAGCGAAGGTTTACACCAAAAAGGGCGTCGAGAACATGTCGATCCTCCACGTCACCTATATGCGCAAGGAACGCATTTGGGATGTCGCCGCGCGGGTTGTAAAACGAGACGGGTCGATCGTCGAGTTGACCAAGAAGGATTTTATCGAATCGAGCGCGGCGAAGAAATCCGATCTCGATCTGCGCGAGACGTCGTTCGCATTTCCCGGAGTGGAACCCGGCGATGTGGTGCAATACCACTGGAAAACCGGTCAGACCAAGTCGACCTTCGCGATCTCATCAGTGGTACTATTGCCAGCAAGAGGTGCCGGTGCGGCTGTACGAATTGAGTGTGCTGAAGACGGCCTCGGATCTCCAAGTCATTCCTTTCAACTGTCCGAACATCGAGCTGAAGAATCCCAACAACAGCGAGATTCTAGTTAGGATCAAAGACATGCCCGCGTTCGTGGAAGAGCGTGATATGCCGCCTCAGCGCGATTTCCGGAGCTGGATTTGCCTCGTGTACACCGACAAGTTCTTGCGGTTGTACTCGAACAAGGACGCTTGGGAGGCGATCGGTGATCAGACCGCCGAGCAATTTCGCTTCGACATTGCGGCGAGCGATGAAATGAAAGCGAAGGCGCGGGAGTTGACGGCGGACGCGAAGACGCCGGAGGAGAAATTGGCGCGTTTGAACGCGTACTGTCAAAGCGAGTACATGAATTTCGACTGGATCAAAAGCAGCGCCACCATGGAGGATCGAAAAAAGCGCGAGGAGATGGAAGATACGCAAACCGCCAAAGCGACGTTCAAAAAGCACGATGGAAACGGCTGGGACATCGATCGACTCTTTGCCGCGCTGGCTAAGTCGCTCAAATTCGACGTCCGCATAGCCGAAAGCGTCAGTCGTGAAGACCTCACCCAGATTCATACGCCTAAAGGCTATATCTTTCTCAACCGCATCAGCGTCGCCGTAAAGGTCGGCGACAGGTGGCAGTTCTATACTCCGTCCGATTGTCTCGGCCAAGTCGGCCTCCTCAGCTCGGAATACGAAGGCGCGCTGATGTTCGTTTGCGACGAGGATAAGAGCTGGTTTATCGCTGCGCCGACGGCGGGCGCGGAGAAAACCCAAGTGACCCGGACGGCTCATTTCTCGCTCGATTCGGACGGGACGCTCGAGGGCGACGTCCAGATTCAACTAACGGGCCACGCGGCGGTTCGGTTGAAAAAGAAGTGGTGGGGCGACCCGCGCGAAGAGGCGCTCAAAGACATGCAGGACGAAATCAGCAACCGCATTTCGGGCGCGGAAATCACAAACTACAAGATCACGAATCTCGATACGCTGGATATGCCAGTGAAGATAGAATATCACATCAAAGCGACAGGCTACGCCGAAACGACGGGCACGCGGTTAATCCTCACGCCCGAGTTTTTCGAAGTGGGAAGTACCTCTCCGTTTAGCGGGGATGTCCGCCGTTACCCGATCCTTTTTCCTTATGCGTCGACAACGCAGGATGAAATCACCGTCACCTTGCCGGAAGGCTACACCCTCGACTCACCCAGCGCGCCGCGCAATGTAGGCAAGCCCAACGATATTATCGGCGCTCAATACACCGTCGCCTTTCATCCGAAAGCGCGGACCCTCACATTTCGCCGGACCAAAGTTATCGGGAGCGATGGTTCGATTTTGTTCAATAAGGACAGCTTTCCGATCATGAAGGGAATTTTTGAAGCGATGGATCGTTCCGATCATCACAATTTCATCTTGAAACCCGTCACCGCTACGACCCCGGCCGCACCAGCGTCCGCTACCCCCGCTCCGCAAAAATGAAACGTCTTTGGTGGCTGGGGTTTTTCTGTGTCGCAACGATGGCCGCGGCCAAGGACAAGCCTTGGAGCGATATTCCCGATTGGATCAGCGGTGTCGGAATGGAGAAAGTGGAGTCGACCGGCTCCGCTACGGCCATCGTGCTGCGAGATGACGATGATGCGGTCATGAGCGCGAACGGCGTCGTTCGCGAAACCCATCGGGTCGTCGTCCGGATTCTCGATAATCCCGGCACCGAATGGGCGAAGGCGAGTGTCGGCTACGATGGCAAGAGCGGGCACGTTCGGTCGGCCAAGGCTTGGTTGATTCGCGATGGCAACGAGGTGAAGCTCAAGTCCAGCGGCGATTGGCTCGATATCAGCGTCGTTCCCGACGGGACCTTGTTCGACGAATCGCGCGCGCACGCGGTCGATCTGAGCCGAGAAGCAGTCGCTGGAGATACTTTCGCTTACGAGTGCGTCGTCGAAGAGACGGCGTTGGTGGCCCAACTTCGATTCGAGTGGGGATGGCGAATTCCCGCGCGGGAACAGAGCTTCCGATGTGAAGTGCCGAGCGGATTCACGATTACGCCCGTGCTGCACGGGTCGCCTGCTCCCGAGGTCGATAAATCCGCCGATGGATTGGCCTGGAAATGGACTCTCCGGAACCAGCCTTATAATCGCGAAGAACCGTTGGCCCCATCGCTTTCCGCGCTCGAGCCTGTCTTGCTCGTGCAGATCGAGCCTCCCGCGGCGCAACCTTTCAAGGCGATCGTATTCAAAGACTGGCGACAAGTGGTGCAATGGCAGATGACTCTGGCCGAAGGAGTGTGTGATCAAAGTCCGCGCATCGTCGCCGATGCGGCTCATCTCACCAAAGGAAGCCCGGACACGTTGTCCAAGATTCGGACCCTCGCGAAAACCGTGCAGAATATTCGCTACGTGGAGGTCAACACGAACCTCGGCCAGGGCGACGGTTACAAACCACGCAAGGCCTCGGAAGTGTATGCGCGCGGCTACGGCGACTGTAAGGACAAGGCCAATTTGCTCCGCGCCATGCTGCGCGAAGTCGGTATCAACGCCTATCCTGTGATCGCGCAGACCGAGCAGGAATCCGTCGTATGGAAAGATTTTCCGAGTCCCATTCAATTCAATCACGTCATCGTGGCGATTGACGTGGATGCCTCGATCCAGTTGCCCGCGTGCGTTCAAGTACAGGGCAAGAATCTCTTGTTTTTTGATCCGACCGATGAGTTCACTCAACTCGGCGATCTCCCTGGGTATCTGCAAGGCAGCAACGTCGAGATCCTTTCGCCCGACCTCGACGGTTTTGTTTCGCTGCCCCATCTGGATCCGGCCAAGGACTTTTTTGTGCGACGCGTGGCAGATATAGAATTAACCCCCGACGCGGCCGTTAAAGGCAAAGCGTCGATTGCCGGAGAAGGTCAGATGGGAACCTATCAACGGGTTGAATTCTTTCATCACGACACTCCGGATGAAATCAAGAAGCATTTAACTCATTTGATGAGCAATCGCCTGCGTAATTCGCAGTTCTCGGAAAGTGCGCGCAGCGACGACGCGATCACTGACGGCTGCCGAGAGACCTTTACGTTTTCGAGCAGCCACTTTCTTCAACCCATCTCGGCAGGCGTGGCATTGGCACACCTCGACGTGTTCAACGCGGGTGCAATTCACAACCTGCCCAACGGTGAACGCCATTTTCCGGTCAAACTTCGGCCGTTGGTTCAGGTCGACGAGGTGAATCTGCATTTGCCGGCGAATTACACCTCGGATGAATTGCCCGCTCCTGTGTCGCTACAAAGTGAATACGGGAGTTTCAAGAGTCAGGTCGAGTTGAAGGATCATTTGCTGGTTTACTCCCGCCGACTCGAGATCAAGCGGCAGACGGTCCCGGCGTCAGACTACGCCAAGGTACGGAAATTCTTCGCGGATTTGGCGAAGGCGGATCGTGCGGCCGTGATGCTGAAGACCGCCGCGGCGGTCGCGCAGCAGTGAGTTAGAGCCTTCTCGGGAAGGTGAAATCCCTTCCGCAACCTGGAGTGCGGTGACTTGTCACCGCTTTGGACGGGCAAATTCATTTGCCCGCAATTGAGCAGAGTTCGCGATTTGATGGTATGCGGATCGAGTTGCCGGAAGGCAAAATGAATTTCGCCTTTGAAGGCGGCGACGAGTCGCCGCACTCCATATCGGAGGCGGGGTCGCAAAGGGACCGGGCAGTGGAGCTGCGCATATTTTGGCGCCTCGATCCCGGGTTAAACGAAGATGCTTGCCCCGGATTGGTCAACTTGACCATACTGGTTCCATGTCGACCGTCGCCGCCCGAGTTGAGCCGCTGATTCATTCCCTGGCCGATACCGACGCGTACAAGTTTTCCATGGCGCAGTACGCGCTCCATCGAGCGACCACGGCCACGGTTGAGTATAAGTTCGTCAACCGTTCGCCGATTGACCTCCGGCCATTGCGCGAAGAATTGCAGGAGCAGATCGATCAACTGGCTTCGCTCAGTTTCAGCGATGCCGAAATTGCGCACCTTGGACGTAGGCCGTGGTTCACGCAGGATTTTTTGCTCTTTTTAAAAATCTTTCGGCTCGATCCGCGCTCGGTCTCGATTTCAGAGCGTCAAGGTCAGCTCGATATTCGCGTGTATGGCCCGTGGCTTTATCGAATCTTTTTCGAAATCCACGTCCTCGCTCTCGTGACGGAACTGCATTTTCGCCGCACCGTGCCAGCGTCCGAACGCGCGGCGGCTTACAATGCCGGAATCGCTCAGCTTCGCGAAGAACTCAAACTCGTGAAAGCGTTCACGGGCCGGCACGGCGCGCAAAAACCATTTCGCCTGATCGAAATGGGGACGCGGCGCCGCGTGAGCCGAGAGTATCAAGAGCAGGTGATCGATGTGCTGCGCGACGAGATTCCAGCGGAACTCTTCGGCACGAGCAATGTACTCTTATCTCTGACGAGAAACGTGCGGGACATTGGCACGATGGCGCACGAATTCTTGCAAATCCACCAGCAGAGCGGTCCGCGGTTGGAGAGTGCGCAGAAGGCAGCGTTGGAAGGCTGGGCGCAGGAGTTCCGCGGGCATTTGGGCTATGCGCTGACCGACGTGATTACGTACGACGCATTTTTGCGCGACTTTGATCTCTATTACGCGAAACTCTTCGACGGCGTTCGTCACGATAGCGGTGATCCGTTCGTTTTCGCCGAGAAGACGATCGATAAATTCCAACAGCTTGGCCTCGACCCTCAGGATAAGTTCATTGTCTTCAGCGATAGCTTGGATCTGCGCCGAGCCCTCGTCTTGTGCGAAGCATACGAAGGGCGGATCAAGACCTCATATGGGATTGGTACGTCGTTGACCGCGTCGATTCCTGGTTACCGCGCGCTCAACGTTGTGATGAAACCGCTCAATGTGAACGGTCGGCCTGTCGCGAAAATTTCCGACGCCCCCGGGAAAAGCATCTGTGACGATGCCGGATTCTTGGCGTACTTACGCTCCGTCTATAATGTCGACGCGCCCACCGCACCGGTGCAATTCAGCGAACGGGTCATACGCTTGCGCGAGCAGTTTTATCAAACCAGCCAAGCGCGTTGAGCGATGAAAAGGGTATCCTTCAAGCATCAGCGCCCGGCTGTGGCGATCGATTTGGTCCTTTTCGGTGTCGTCGACGGAAGTTTACACGTGCTGGTCGGCAAGCGCGCGGATGGTCCACACCTGGGGAAGACCTGTCTTCCGGGAACGTATTTGCGGGAACATGAGGATGCATCGGCCGCATGCGCCCGAAAAATCGCCTCGATTGGTCTGGCTCACACTTATCTCGAGCAGCTCTATACCTTCACCGAACCGAAACGCGATCCACGTGAACGCGTGGTTTCGATCGCTTATTATGGATTGATTCCCACTCCGTCGATCTGGCCGCAGGGTGACACCAAAGTCGATCAACTGATGTGGCTTAAACCCGCACGCGCTTCGCGAGAGCGCTGGGCGTTTGATCATCGCGAAATTCTCGCGCGGGCGGTGGAGCGCTTGCAGGCGAAAGTCCACTACGCGCCCATCTCCGCGCATCTGTTGTCCCATGCTTTTACGCTTGGTGAGCTCGCGTCGGTCTATCAGGCGATTCTGGGCCGCAAGATCGATCTGTCGAATTTCCGCCGCGACTTGCTCAAACAGGAATTGGTTCGACCCGTCGGACGAAAGGCCGTTCGCGGCCCGGTGGCTGTGACCTACCGCTGGGTTCGAAAAGACAGCGATCCGTTCCTGCTCTCGCTCGGGTAATAGAGTTGCGGCAACGTTCAGTTAGGTCAAACTGACCATACCAAAAAAATGAACACCATGGAAACAGCAATGAATCGCGCGCTCTTGGTCGTCGATGTCCAATACGATTTCATGGAGGGCGGCGCACTTGCCATCGCAGAGGCGTCGTCGATCCTGCCCTTTGTCAACGCTCGCATCGTTTCGGGTGATTATGCCGTGGTGGTGGCGACGCAGGACATGCACCCGATTGACCATGTTTCGTTTGCGCAATGGCCGAGACATTGCGTGGAATTCACACGGGGAGCCGAACTTCACGCCGGTCTCGCGCGCGATCGCGTCGACGTCGTTTTCCGGAAAGGCCGTGATCGCGATGTCGATTCGTATGGTGCGTTTCTCGATGATGCGGGACGGCGCAGCGGATTGGCCGACTGTTTGAAAGCGCGGGGAGTGAGGGAAATCGATGTGGTGGGTTTAGCGACCGATTATTGCGTGGGGACGAGTGCGCTGCAGGCCGCGCCGGAGTTTCGGACCCGCGTTCTGCTGCAAGGATGTCGAGGGGTGGGCCTGCGTGCGGAAGATATTCCCGGGATGGTGCAACGACTGATCACCGCCGGGGTCGAAGTGGTCACCCATTTATGAGCGCACGATTTTTGGCCGGGCCGCCCCGTAAGCTGACGGATTTTCCTCACGTGAATCTATTCTCGGTGGACGTGGTCACCGAGCAGGGCAATCGCCCTTGGACCTTCGCTTCGCGAAAAGCGCAGCCGACAAAGGTTGGCGTCGCCGATGCGGCGGTGATTGTGGCGATTATCGCCGGCGATGAGCCACGCCTGGTGATCACACGAGAGTTTCGGGCGCCACTGGGCGTTGAAGAAATCTCAATGCCATCCGGCTTGATCGATCCGGGCGAGTCGGCCGAAGTCGCAGCCGCACGGGAGCTTCGCGAGGAAACCGGACTGACCTTGCAGCGAATCGCATGGGTTTCTCCGCCTGTGGCGTCATCGGCGGGGATCACCGATGAGACAGTTGCCTACGTTTACGGGGAGGCGACTGGCTCACCTTCGCGAGCGCATCAGACCGCGCACGAGTCGATCGCTATCGAACTGGCCACCCTGGCTGAACTGCGCGCATTATTGACCCGCCCGCATGGAGCGGTGATTTCGAGCCGACTCTATCCTATAATGATCGCGTTCGTGAGCGCGGGCCAAATCGCGTTGCCGGCATTTTAGTTTCTCTGCGCTCGTGTTTTTTTCTAGTCGCCCCGCGCTTCTTTTGCGCTCATCGGATTTAACGCTACATCAAAGCCGGCGACGTTCGATGGCCGCTGCCGCGAGATATCGTCGTCACTATTTTTGCCTCCACAAAATTGCTTATACCCATGATCCCACCTCGTCTCTTTTCCGCCGGGTTCGCGCTCGTTGCTTTCAACTGCTTTGTGGCGCCGTCTCATGCCGCGTCTGGATCGGATAATTTGCCACATTTCATTCATCGCGATGGCCGGCATGAGTTCATCGTCGACGGAGCGCCATATTTGATTCTCGGAGGACAGGCGCATAACTCGAGCGCTTGGCCTGCGACGCTTCCGAATGTGTGGTCGGCCGTCGAGACGATGGAAGTGAATACGCTGGAGGTCCCCGTTTATTGGCAGCAACTGCAGCCAACGCCCGACTCGTTTGATTTCTCGATCGTCGATCTGATGATCAAGCAGGCGCGCGAGCATCATGTGCGCTTGGTTTTCCTGTGGTTCGGAACCTGGAAAAACGGCAGTCAACACTACTTGCCCGACTGGATCAAAGCGCAGCCTGAGATTTGTCCTCGCATCATCGGGAAGAAAGGAACCCGCGTGGACTCGCCTTCGCCGTTCGCGCCTACCTTGGAGAAGTACGACATCGCCGCATTCAAGGCGCTGATGCATCACTTGAAGACGAGCGACACAGCCCGCACGGTGATCATGGTTCAGGTCGAAAACGAACCGGGTGCATGGGATACGATTCGCGACTATTCGCCGACCGCGGAAAAGGTCTTTCATACGGATGTGCCGGAAGCACTCATTTCCGCGCTCTCGCGCGAGACGGATCCGGCACTCAAGCCGCTCGCGTCGAAAGGCGATTGGCCCACCGTCTTCGGCCCGAATGCCGACGAATATTTTCACGCGTATTGGGTTGCTCACTACATCGGTGACGTGGCGGCGGCCGGCAAGGCCGAGTATCTGCTCCCACTTTATGTGAACGCGGCGTTGCGCGATCCGCTCTCGCATCCCGCGGCCGGCACCTACGAAAGCGGCGGAGCGACGGACAACGTTCTGGCGATTTGGAAAGCCGCGGCTCCAGCCATCGACCTGCTCGCGCCGGACATCTATATGGACGACACGCCTCACTATCAGCGCGTGCTCGAACTTTATTCGCGTCCGGACAACCCGCTTTTCGTACCGGAGACGGAGCGTCGCCCCACGACCGCGCGGTACACTTTCTCCGCCTTGGCTCAGGGGGCGATTGGGTTTTCGCCATTCGGGATCGACGAGACCACGGCCTTGCCAGCCACGGGGGCTGAAAGCGAAAAGAATCGGGCCGAGTTGGAGCCTTTCGCGCTCAACTACCATTTGCTTAAACCGATGGTGAACGTGATTGCCGATCTGGCATTCCGCGGACAACTGCATGCGTTCATCGAAGAAAAAGGAAATGCTCCGCAATCGCTCGTGCTTGGAAATTGGAGCGTGCGCGCGAGCTTTGGTCCTTCTCCACGCGGTTTAGGAGAGCAGCGTGCAGGCAATGCCGAACCCGTTGGTCGAATTCTCGTCGGCTCGCTCGCCCCCAATCAGTTTTTGGTCACGGGCTACTTGGCGCATCTCGATTTCAAACCGGCTGACACCGCGAGCGGCGCCCAGCGCGAGTATTTGAAAGTCGAAGAGGGCGTCTATGAGAACGGCACGTTTAAGGTCCTCCGTATCCGCAACGGCGACGAAACCGACTGGGGTCTTGGCTTCGATTCCGTGCCGGCGGTGCTGCGCGTGACGCTCGGCACGTACTAGAGCCCAAACGAAAAACGGCGTGGCGGAAAATCCACTACGCCGTCATGGTCAACTCAAACCTGTCGAGTTCGGTCCGGTTCCAAGCCGAACCAAAATGAGTCGTTCAGCTCGTACGCTTCGACGAGGGCATTCCCTGTGGCGCTGGGTTTCGGAGTGAACGAAGAAACCACTCCCTGGGCCGGCGCTGCCAGCGCGAATCCGAATAGGCCTATGCCTGTTAAATAATGGTGGAAGCTCATCGACGAGGCAGGACAGATGTCCTGCGTCTCGCAGAAGAGGACAAACGGTGCCCGATAAACCGCTACTGATCGGCCATCGGTTTAGAACGAAATCGTAAACATCAAGCCGTCGTCGCCCTTGGCCCAAAAATACGTGGTGACCTTTTTACTCTGATGCATCGCGATCACGCCGGTGCGAAAAAAGTCCTGTGCGCTCGGATGAAAGGTTGGGGGCAGTACAATCGGTTTCCCAGCGATGATTTCGTAGGGATCAAGTGAGAGAATGTCTTCCGTCGCCGCGGCATTTTTTAAGGTCATGGGATCTTTCTTCGAACTCGGCGGATTTGTCGCCGAGCTCATTGTGAGCGTTTGATCCCCATTGCGATCACTGCCCAAAAACAAGCGGTCTGTTTGTTGGTGGAGATCGATGGCGGCGGTCGAGAGCGTGTCGGCAGAAACGGGCGGCATGGTCGCAACGGTTGGATCGGCGGTGGCGCCGCAGAGCGGGTTCGCCAGCGCGAGCCCGAGGACAAGAGGCAGGCAGAGAAGGGTCGTTTTCATGTTAGGTTCCTCGTTTCGAAGATCGGCTTAACGTAAGCCCAGTAGACCCTCTTCTCCAACCGAGGTTAACAGCTTTTCCACAGACGGAGGTATCGGCTTCGGTCCTGTGAGGAATCGCCCGGTGGGTTATCGGATATTCCCTGATGGCTAACGAATCCGCTCTCCCTCGAGGTTCATCGCCCTGTTCATCCGGCCCGATCGCCCGAAGAGAAGGCTGTTTAAGTAAATCATAATGAGCGAGGTGATTCACCTTTGCGTGGGGTCCGCCTTGCGGAGACCTTTTTGAAATGAAAATCCTGCCCCTGTTTTTTCTCGCCGCCACTACCGCTTGGGCTGGCCCGGTCGCCGATCACCTTGGCTTACAGATGTACAGCCTGCGGGTGATTTTGAAGGATCAAGGGTTAACCGCTGCGCTCGATCAGACCAAGGCTTTTGGGCTGACCGCAATCGAGGGGAGCGCTTCGACCAAGGGCACGACTGTCGCACAAATGAAAGCCGCCGTGGCCGAACGCGGAATGACATTGGTTGCTGCTGGGATGGGATATGAACAGCTCGAAAAGGATCTCGCGGGCTCAGTCGCCCAAGCGAAAGAAGCCGGCGTGCATTTCGTATCCGTGACGTGGATTCCGCATCACGGTGACGACTTCACGGAGGCCGAAGCGACAAAGGCGGCCACTGATTTCAATCGCTGGGGCGCAGCGTTCAAAGAGGCAGGAATCGCTTTCGTGTACCATCCCCACGGATACGAATTCAAACCGCGCGCCGACGGCCAAAATTTATTCGACCTGATTGTTCACCAAACGAAGGCCGGCGACGTCAGCTTCGAAATGGATGTTTTCTGGATCGTGCATGGCGGCCAGGATCCGGTGAAGCTCTTGACCAAGTATCCGGATCGGTGGTGCACGATGCACGTTAAAGATATCCGCAAAGGCGCTCCCACCGGCATTTACACAGGTCACGCCCCGGCGACAGATGATGTTGCTGTCGGCACCGGCCAAGTCGATTGGCCGTCGGTGCTCATAACCGCTCACGCCCACGGTGTGCAGTGGTACTTTATCGAGGACGAATCAACGACCCCCCTGCAGAATATTCCGCAGAGCATCGCCTATATTCGCTCGCTTGGGCTCTGATTAATTGGCTGCGCTAAGCTTGCCGATGGCCGAAAGGATTTCACCGCGGCCCGCGCCGGTTTTAGTCGAGGTCAAAAAGTAGGGTGGCGGCTCCTCGCAGAATGGCTGGACGGCAGCGAGAAACGCATTCACAGCGCGCTGGGTGTGGCCGGCGGTCTGCTTGTCTGTCTTGGTGAAAACCAGCGCGAAGGCGACGTCGATTTCGTCGAGCCACTGAATAAAACGAAGATCGATCTTCTGTGGTTCGATCCGCGAATCGATCAGGACAAAAACGCAGGCGAGACTTTCGCGTTCTTCGAGGTAATCCGCGGTGGTCTCGCCGAATTCCGCGCGCTGGGTGCGCGAGACCTTGGCAAAACCGTAGCCAGGAAGGTCGACGAGTAGCCACTCGCCGTTGACCTTGAAAAAGTTCATCAGCACGGTTTTGCCCGGCGTCGCGGAGGTGCGCGCGAGGTCGTGGCGCCCGGTGAGCAAGTTGATCAACGAGGATTTGCCCACGTTCGAGCGGCCGATGAAAGCGAACTCGGGGAGGGAACTGCGCGGGCAGGCAGAGACTTCGGCAGCGCTCAGAACAAATTCGGCAGATTTAATCTTCATGGATGGCCGCGCCGATCCTCGCGGCGAAGTCCTCGCCCCGCAAGCGTGCACTCGAAGCGGCTCTTTTGCGCGGCCGCGGCGGAGCTCTTTATCATCCAACTCGGACTCGCTCTCGAATCCGACGTGACATCACGCTGTCGTCGCGCTTTTCAAAGACGGAACGCGCCGTTTCTGGCAGCCTCCACGTAGCTGCGCGTCTTAACGCGCGGATGAGACGTGATCACTCGTAAGCGTAGGCATTCAGATTTTCCAGCGCGAAGTCCTCGCGATCAGCCGCCTAGCCACAGGTCTGACCCATTCGAGCGAGATCACGTGGCCTCTACGCCTTGCGTCGAGCGTCTGGCTCCGAGCCGCAAGAGCGAGGCCGCCGTCGTGAAACTTTCTTCGGGAAATCCAATCGCGCGTTTGAGGCGGTAGTCGCGCTCGATCGGATTCGTTTCCCGGCGCGCCTGACAAAAGGCCCGTCGTGAAATATTGCCCCGTAGATAGCTTTCGTGGCCGAATACCGGCACGGGCGCGTCGCTACCGTGTAAGATGCGTCCCGCAAACTCGGGAGCGAGAAGCCGGTCCAGCAGCGCTGAGCGCAAGCGACGCGTGGGAATGTTGAAGGCACTGTTGTCCCCATAGAGCAGCGGGTACCGGCGTAACAGATCCATGAATACACCTGAATAATCGCGATCGAAACCGCTCGCCGTTCCGCAATGAGCCGCAATGCATGTCACGCCCATTTCAAGAGGCCGCACCAGGACTCTCGGGTCGGCGAGCTCCGGCGCGACCACCGGCAAGGTGTGCTCGCTACCCGTATGGGCCAGCAAAGGCAGGTTCGCCTCCGCCATGCGCTCGAGAAACCGGGTGTAGCGGCGGTCGCTCCAATCGATGTTCTGACAATTCGGCAAACATTTGAACAGGACTGCTCCCGCGACCAGGCAGCGTTCTAACTCTTCCAGCGCGTCGGCCCGCGCGGGATGAATGGAGATGGCCGGAAGAAACTCCGCATGGCGTCGCGACAATCCCAGAACATAATCGTTCGGCACATAGAAGGAGCCCACGCCATCGAGCTTCCGACCGGTCGCGTCGTAAGGTTCGTCTTGCGCCAGAATCACCGCCGCGTCGAGCGACGAGGCCGCGACATAGTGGTGCAGTTTTTCCGCGTAGAGCGTATCGAGATTCTGTGAAAGCGCTGAGCGAGGTAATCCAAAACCACGCAGCATAAATGGCTCGCCCAAGCGGGTCCACCCCCGCGGACGATACCAACATCCCGTGCCACCTGTCCCGTTTCCCACCACATGAACGTGCATGTCGATTTTCATGAGCTGGATCTCTGCATGAAATAGTTGATATATCAAGCAAATACTTGATGCATCAAATAACACGACGTTCGATGCGTCGAACAAAAGCTGGCTTGGCATCCGAGGTGTTTTCCTTTTTTCCCGATTGCATGCGCGTTCACGTTTGCCTCCATGCTCCGTTCGAAGGATTGGCCGGAATTGGGCCGTGGTTGAAGGGAAGGGGAGCGAGGATTTGTTTCACGCGCTTTTTTGATGGAGACCTTGCTCCCGCGGTCGATTCATTCGATTGGCTCATCCTCATGGGCGGACCGATGAGTGTGAACGATGAAGCGCAGTTCCCGTGGCTCATCGAGGAGCGTAGGCTCGTGAGCTCGGCGGTGAAGGCGGGCAAAACCGTATTGGGCATCTGCCTCGGTGCGCAGATGATGGCGAAGGCGCTGGGCGGTGCCGTGAGCAAAAACCGCGAACGTGAAATCGGCTGGTTTAATGTCTCACGCGTGGACGGTGCGGAGAACCACCCGCTCGGAACTTGTTTTCCGGCGAGCGGAGAGGTCTTTCACTGGCATGGTGAAACCTTTACAATTCCACCGGGAGCCACCCATTTACTCCGAAGCGAGGCCTGCGAAAATCAGGCTTTCGCCCTGGGTCGAAACGTCCTTGGCCTCCAGTTTCACTGCGAGATGACGACCGAGGCGATCAACGAGATGTTGGAAGGCGATGCCGATGGGATCGGCACAGGCAGATTCGTGCAGACGCCGGAGGAGATGCGCGATCGACCGGAACGAGCCGCGCGCCTTTCGCTGCTGTTGGATGCGGTCCTCAGCGCGCTCGCGGCCGAAACCGCGAGAGGTGTTTAATCGCGGTCGCGAGCGATAAAAAGGCCGAGCAGCAGTCCGGCCGCTGCGGCGATGGCGATCGCGTGGTAGGGTTTATCTCGAATGACAGCGTCGGTGGCGCGCGCACCGGCTACCGTCTTTGTTTTAGCGGTCGCGTAGTAATCGCCCACCCGCGCTTTCGCGCTGTCGAGGCGCTCCCGTAGAGCGGCGAGAGCGTCCGCGGCGGGCTCTGTCACCGAGCTATCAAAAATGGCCTTCGCGTCGCTCGCAAGGGTGTTAATATCCTCGAGCAGATCCTGGGCGCCGACGTGGTTCCTCGATTTCGTTTTCATGGCAGCAATATAACCCAGCATATTCCTGCCTGCTATCCGGCGCTGGCTGTTTCGGCCGTCGAGAAATTACCCATACCCCAATCGAAAAATTCCTGCGCTTGCTCGGGTGGACGGTTTTGACAGGGTCGCTCATATGACCGCCGAAGAGTTCTTCTCGCTGCCAGAATCACTTCGTCATTTTGCGCATTTTTTTCCCGCTTCGGCACTGCCGTGGGAGTGGTTGAAAGGAATCTCCGCGGCGTTGAGAGAAAAGTCGTACCCGCTCGAATCGAGCCGTCTGATCCCTCCTGGGGTACAGATCACGGGTGAAGTTTTTTTGCACCCCACTGTGAAGTTGCCCGCTTACGCGACGATCATTGGGCCCGTTTGGATTGGTGCGGAAACAGAGATTCGGCCGGGGGCTTTTATTCGCGGCAATGTGATCGTGGGCGCGCGGTGTGTCCTCGGTAACGCTTGTGAATTCAAAAACGCGCTTCTTTTGGATCGCGTGCAAGTCCCGCATTTCAGCTATGTCGGCGATTCGATTTTGGGGAACGGCGCACACCTTGGCGCCGGGGCAATCCTCTCTAATCTGCGACTCGATCAGCAGCCTGTTTCCGTGCGGTTGCCGGACCGCACGGTGGCGACGGGCCTGCGCAAATTCGGCGCGATCTTGGGGGACGAAGCCGAAGTTGGCTGCAACGCCGTGCTTCAGCCGGGCACCTTGATGGGGAAACGCGCTCTCGTTATGCCGACGGTGGCATTTGGCGGGGTTCTGCCAGCGGCGACGATCGCGCGCGCCCGTGTGGCCGTGACGACGTTGCCCCGACGCGACTAGAATCGGCTGGTTCTCCGCTGTTTTCTCCGTCTAGCTTTTCGACCCGATCGCTCATCGGGCGAAACTTCACCACATGCGCATCCTCACCGGCATCCAACCTTCAGGCACGCTCCACATCGGCAATTATTTCGGCGCGATTAAACCCGCGGTCGAGCTGCAAGAGCGCGGCGAGGCATTCTACTTCATCGCGGATTACCACTCGATGACGTCGCTGACCGATGCCGATCAGCGCCGCAAAAACACGCTCGATGTCGCACTCGATTTTCTCGCCTGTGGACTCGATCCCAAGCGCAGTGTTTTCTGGCGTCAAAGCGATCTGCCGGAAGTTTGCGAACTGACCTGGATTCTGGGCACGTTAACCCCGATGGGGCTGCTCGAACGGGCCCATAGTTACAAGGACAAGATCGCTCACGGCATCTCTCCAAACTTTGGCTTGTTCGCTTATCCCGTGCTGATGGCGGCAGATATCTTGTTGTATAACGCCAACCTCGTGCCGGTGGGCAAGGACCAGAAGCAACACCTCGAAATCACGCGCGATATCGCGATCAAATTCAATCAGGCTTACGGCGAAACCTTTGTCGTGCCCGACCCAGAGATCCGCGAAGACGTGGCCGTCGTGCCTGGGCTGGATGGCCAGAAAATGAGCAAGAGCTACGGCAATACGGTCGACATTTTCGGCGACGAGAAAGCGACACGGAAGAAAATCATGGGCATCGTCATGGACAGCCGCACACCTGCGGAACCGAAGCCCGACGCGGAGAAGAATCTCGCGGTCCAGTTGTTGAAATTGGTCGCGCCCGCCGATGTCGCACGCGACACCGAGGACCGTCTGCGGGCCGGGGGGCTGGGCTACGGCGATTTGAAGAAAGCGCTTTTCGAGCATTACTGGAATTTCTTCGCACCCGCCCGCCAGCGGCGTGCTGAACTTGCCGCAAATTTGGACTACGTGAACCAGATTTTAGCCGACGGTGCGGCTCGCGCCCGTGCTGAAGCGACGAAAGTGCTGAAGTCGGCCCGCCGTTCTGTCGGGCTCGAGTGAGTTCGGAAGGCGTCGGGGAAAGGCCAGATTAACCCGACGCTCGCGGTGCGGCTCCCGCCATAACCTGTCGGACCAAAGTCTTCGCAAAGGCGTCCTTGAGCGGCCCATGTTGGTTCAGCAAACGGTACCAGATTGGTCCGTAAATACAGTCCGCCAAAACCTCTAGGTCGATGGCCGGACTCAGTTCTCCGCGCGCGAGACCGTCGCTCAGGATTCCCTTCAAAACCGAGCGGCGTCCCTCGATCCATTTTTCCCGAAAGACTTGGGCGATTTTAGGATCGTTCTGCGCTTCGGCCATCAGCGCCGCCATAGCGGGGCCCGCGCTCGTTTCTCGCAAAGCCCGGCAGGTCGCGGCGACGAACCGTTCCAGATCATCGCTCAACGTGCCGGTTGACTTCACAGCAATCTGGCGGGCGCGGGTGTGGATATAAGCGTCGAGGACGACGGCCGCTTTCGACGGCCACCAGCGATAAATCGTCGTCTTGGCTGAGCCCGACCGCTCGGAGATGGCCTCGATGGAAAGGGCGGCATAACCCACCTCGTCGAGCAAACCCAAGGCAGCCTGGAAGATCGCGGCATGCGCTTTCTCGCTTCGACTGCGTGTTTTTCCGCCGATGCTACGTTCGCGAATGCTCGCGGACGGCAACTCGCTCGGTTGGGACTTCGGCATGGAACTGGTTGAAGAAAAAAAGGTCTGGTCGAGTACGCTACGTGGCGTAGCGTACAAAGAATCTATGAAAGGAATATTCTTGCAAGCGGAAGGTCAGCCGGCGGCGTATCGGACGGACCTGCCAGAACCCACGATCCGCGCGGGCGGAGTCGTTTTGCGAATGCTCTCTGTGCCGGTGCTCTCGTATACGCGAGACGTTTTTAGCGGCTCCTTGAAATATCTCATGCCGGTTCCCTTCGTACCGGGAAACTCGGGTGTTGGCGTGATCGAGCAGGTGGCGAGCGATGTCGTTCACCTGAAGGTTGGCCAACGAGTGAGTGTGGATCCGAGGCTGGCTCCGCACAACGCGGCGGACACTCCCGAGGCCAATAGCATTTTGATCGGGTTAACCGCTTCGACGCCGACCTCCCAAAAACTCCAGCAAATTTGGAAGGATGGTTCCTATGCGGAAAAGGCCTTGGTTCCTGCGGAGTGTGTCACGCCGCTCGACGCGCTGAGCCAGTTTTCCCCGGAGCGGCTTTCGCTGCTCAGCCACTTGGCGATTCCCTACGGAGGCCTGCTGCGCGGAGAATTGCGGCCGTCGCAAACGGTCGTGATCAACGGTGCAACGGGGTCCTTCGGTGCTCGCGCCGTGCTCGTCGCGTTGGCGCTGGGGGCTGCGCGAGTGGTGGCGGTGGGGCGTGATCAAGCGACGCTGGCTTCGCTTGTGGCGCTCGATCCAAAGCGCGTTGTGCCGGCGACACTTCAGAAAGGCGATGTCGCGAAAAGCGCCGAAGCGATTTCGGCCGCGGCAGGAGGCACGGGCGCAGACCTTTATTTCGATATGCTGGGCCGAGCCCAAGACCCCGACTCGATCCTCGCTTGTTTGCAATCGCTTCGGCATCGCGGCACGGCGGTGTTCATGGGCGGAGTTCGAATCCCGATCCCGATCGAGTACGCAAAAGTCATGACCTCTGAACTCACTATCCGCGGGAACTTCATGTATCCGAGAACGGCGGTGGCAGATCTCGTGAACCTCGTTTCTGCGGGCCTCCTCGATCTGAACAAGGTCCCTCTCCGCACATTTCCGCTCGATCAGTTCGAGGCGGCGTGTGATCAGGCCGAACGCTCGAAAGCGCTCGAAGCCGTGTCAGTGGTCATAGCGTAAGCGATCGCCGAGGGAATTGAAATGCGTTTTCAACTCCGTCGGCCATTCCCTGGTTTCCCGCCCTTTTCAAACCGGCTCCTTTCCCTTTGCGGGGAGGGCTTCGCTAAATCCAAATCAGAGCACCGTGGGACGCGGCTTCTGCAACTGCGCGATCGCCGCCATGATCCGTTCACTGGCGCGTTGATAGCGCTCTTTTCCGTCCGCCGGATCGTCGTAATCTCTTGGCTGGAGTGGCGGGCCATAAACGACCGAAATCGGCGTGCCGAGGCGCAGAACCCCATCTTTGCCGAAGGCCTCGAACGAGCCGTAAACGTGGACCGGCACGACCGGAACCTGAGTGCGGCAAGCGAGTAAACCGACGCCTGGCTTGGGCAATTGGAGTTCTCCGTTGGGCGAGCGTGTGCCCTCGGGAAACAGGATCACCGGCTTGTGTTGTTTCAACGAGAGCAACACGCGTTTGATCGCGGTCACGTCTGCGCCGCCGTCGCGGTCCACCGGGATCGTTCCGACTCCGTCGAGCCACCAGGACGCGATGCCTGGTTTCCACAAAGTCTTGCGCGCGAAGAAAGCCATTTGTGCGGAAATATGGCAGCCGACTAAGGGAGGATCGAGGTGGCTGGCGTGATTCGATGCGAGGATGAAGCTGCCGTCGTTCGGCACATGCTCGAGCCCGTACACATCACCGCGAAAGAACATGTCGTAAATCTGGCGCAACGCGTAGTGGCAAACGCCATACAGCGGTTCCATCTTCAACCAATCGATCGAGCGACTCATCGGCGCGGTTAAATCGGCGGAAGCGCCGTGGAGATTTTTTGTGAGATTAACTCGATCACCTGCTCGAGCGTGAGGTGCGTGCTATCGATATCGATCGCGCCAGGCGGGACCGTGAGGGGCGCGACTTTGCGCTGGGAATCGAGGCGATCGCGTTCTGCGACTTGATCAGCCTGGCCTTGTTCGGCGCGTCTCCGCGCGCGCTCTTCGGGATCGGCGTGGAGAAAGAAGCGAAAATCGGCCGCCGGAAAAATGACCGAGCCAATATCGCGGCCTTCCATGATCAACCCGCGAAACGCGTGTGCTTTCGCGATATCGACCTGCCCACGCTGATAGGCGAGCAGCGCCGCGCGCAATTCAGGCACGGCGGCGAAATAGGACACCGCTTGGTTCACCTGCGCGCTGCGGATTTCTTCACCCGCGACGCGACCATCGATTTCCATTTCGGCGGAACGGCCCGTCACCCGCGTGGAAAAACGGAGCAGCGGCAAAATCGTTTTGATCGCCTGGATATCGCCGACCCCAACGCCGCGTCGCAAGAGTTCGGCGGTGACGGCCCGGTAAAACGATCCGGTGTCCACGTGCATCAAGTTGAACCGCGCGCTTACGGCTCGCGAGGTGGACGATTTGCCGGACGCAGCGCCGCCGTCGACTCCGACAATAATAAACCGAGATTCGTCCATTTCAGCGAAGGACGCTTTCGCTGCGCAGCTTGCCCAGCAAATCAAAAAATCCGGGAAATGTTTTGGCGCAGCAACCGGGGTCCTTGATCGACAACCAGGGCTGGCCATTGCCGACTAAGTCGAAACTGCCGAGCACGCCGAAACTCATCGCGAACCGATGGTCGCGATACGTTTCGATCGTTTGACCACGAAGGATCGGCTGCGGTGTGATTTCGAGCGCATCTTCGGTTTCGACCACGTCTTGGCCGAGACGCTTGAGTTCCTTGGCCATGCCAGCGACGCGATCCGTCTCTTGTTTGCGGGTGTGCGCGATGCCCGAGATTTTTGTCGTTCCGGTGAGCAGCGGACTGATCGCGGCGAGCGTGAGAAACGTATCCGAGAAACCGCTGAAATTTTCCTCCACCGAATGGCGAGGCTGGCCCAGTTGAAAAGACACCTGCACGCCGCGAGAAGACGTGTGCGTGGCCAGGCCCACACGCTGTAGCACCTCGGCAAATGCGATATCACCTTGGAGACCTTGGCCTGCGCCGCGCAACGCGGGTAACGTGACGGACCCGCCCACGACGAGGGGCAGGGCGAGAAAGTAGCTTGCGGTCGTCGCGTCCGGTTCCACGGCGTAGGCGGTGCTGGAGAGCGCGTAGGCGACGCCGGATCGAACGTGTATCCGGTCTTCGGAGACACGCTCGACGGCAGGCTGGCCGAAGTGCTCCATCAGCCGCGTGGTCATTTGGACGAACGGCCAGCGAACGCCGCCGATCAATTCGATTTCCACCGCCTCGCGGGCCAGTGGAGCGACCATAAGCAAGGCGGAGAGAAGCTGGCTACTTTCCTGCGCGTCAATTTTGACCGGACCGCCTCGGAGCCCGCGGGCATGGATTTCGAGCGGGAAAAAACCATCGGCCCCGAGGCAGCGAATGTCAGCGCCGAGCGAACGCAGTGCGTCGATCAAGCCCTTGATGGGGCGCTTGCGCATCTGCTCGACGCCATCGAGACGAAAAACGCCGCGCGGCGTTGCGGCGCAGAACGCGGTCAGAAAACGCGCGGTGGTCCCAGCGAGACCGACAAAGAGATCGGCCTGTTCGACTTGAAAACGCTTATCTTGGCCGGACACGTGAAGCGTTTTCGCCGCAGCGTCGGCTTCGACCGTGAAGCCGAGTTGCCGCAGCGCTTCCGCCATCAAGTGAGTGTCTTCACTGAATAGCGCGCCAGTCAATGTGACCGGGCGATCGCTCAGGGCTGCGAGCAAGAGAGCCCGATTGGTTAAACTCTTCGAGCCAGGCACGAGCGCCTCGCCCTGGACCGGGCGAGTGAAGGGCTGGACGGGCAACAAATCGGGTAGGGCCATGAAGGGCTTATTGGTCTAGCAAAGTGAGCCCCGCGCCAAGACGAAAGGCGTCCAAATGTGGACCCACCTCTGGGGTAAGCAGGCAATTTGGAGTGCGGCGATTCATCGCCGCCTTAGACGGGCAAATTCATTTGCCCGCAATGATCACGACGCAACGCCTCCCGAAGGCGAAATGAATTTCGCCTTGGAAGGCGGCGATGAATCGCCGCACTCCAAATTGTCGCTGGCGAGACTGGTGTCGCTGCGAATGGCTCGAATTCGTCTCGGCGGATCGCAGTGCAATTCTTCGAGAACCTACGGCCGGAAACCGTCCCGATATGCTTTTCCGCGTTCGAGCCGGGCTCGCACTTCCGTCCACTCGCGATTCGCGATGGCGGCGCGCAGTGCTTGCAGTTCATCTTGAAGGCCTCCGAGCGCTCGGAGCACTTCGTCGCGATTCTGTTGGAAGATTTCCACCCACATCGACGCGTCGCTGCTCGCGATCCGCGTGGTATCGCGCAGACCGCCTCCGGCGAAATTGCGCCATGCGTGATTTCTTTGCGCCAAAAACGTACACAGGCTCGTCGCTACTGCCTGCGGCAAATGACTGATGTGCGCGACGATTTCGTCGTGTTCATCGGCACTCACCGTCGTCGCCTCGCTGCCGAGGTCGTTCCAGAAACGGACCACTTTTTCGACCGCCCACGTTGGGGTATTTTCAAGCGGTGTGATAAAAGCTACACGCTGCTCGAAGAGCTGCGGGGTACCATTTTCCCAACCGGTTTTCTGACTTCCCGCCATCGGATGGGATCCAACGAACGCGGCCAGGGGCGACACCGTAGCATGACAGCGTCGCGAGAGCTCGCCCTTGACCGAGCCGACGTCGGTCATGACGGCACCGGCCCTCAATTTGGGGCCAATTTTTTCCGCCAGTTCGATGATTTTTTCAACCGGTGCGGCCAGCACGACAAAATCTGCCCCAGCGACTGCCGCTTCTGGCGTATCCAAAACTTCGTGACACCAGGGCTGGCCTTGGAGCGCGAGCCGCGTTTCCGGTCGACGCGCCCAGATCACGATTCGCTTGGCCACCCCGCGCGCGTGCGCGGCCATCGCGGCCGAACCCCCGAGCAATCCGGGCGCGAGAATAGCGAGGGTTTCGATCACGGGAAACGAGCAGTGCTCACGCGGCGGGCGTTTCGGCCGGCGTCGACTGAACTGGCGCCGTCGGGGTGGCGCCTTCGGACTGCATTTCCTTGAGCAGTGATCCGATGTACGGGATCAATTGTTTCTTCCGACTCACGATCCCAGGGAGATCAAAAATTTCGTCCTTCTCCACGTGCGCGTAGGAAATGCGGCTAATAAAGTCGGCGTCGCCTTTAACCAGTAAAAGCGAATTCTGGGAGTTGATGTCAGTGACGAGCAAGCACGCGAAGGCGAGACCTTCGGCCGCGCGCATGCGCTCGAGCGCAGCGCAGAGCGGTTTGGCGTGTTTCCAGAAATTGCCGAAGCCGAGTTCTTCCACTTGGGAAACGGCGAAGCGAACGTTGTCTTCTTCGTAAATTTTGAAGTCGGAGCGGATCACCTTGTCTGGCGAATTCGCGAGAATGACCGAGCCCGAGCTGAAAATCGCGTCCGCCAAATCTTTCGAATCCACGCCGGCGATGCGACTCAGCCACCCGAGCAAGACCGAGTCCTTTTCCGTCGATGTCGGGCTGTTCAAGTGAAGCGTATCGGAAATGATTCCGCCCATCATGATGCCGGCGATTTCCGGCGAAGGCGTCAGCCCTTCGCGGCGAAATAAATCGGCAACGATGGTGCAGGTCGAGCCGACGGGTTCGTTGATGAACAAGATCGGCTGCTGTGTATTCAAAGATCCGAGACGGTGGTGATCGATGATTTCCGCAATCGTCACTTCCTGCGCGCCCGTGACCGCTTGAGTCATCTCATTGTGATCGACCAGGACGAGACGGGTTTTAACCGCTTTTAAAATGTCGGTCTTCGAAAGAATGCCGATGAGCTTCCCTTCGTCGCTGAGCACCATGTAGGCAAGGGCGGAGGTGGAGGCGACTTTTCGGCGAAGATCGGAGATACGAAGGTCTGGGGAGACCGAAGAGAATTTCCGGTCGATCAGGCGCTCGACACTCGAGGCGGTGCGGATGACCCAGGCCGTCGTGGCCGAGTCATACGGGCTGACGATGAGGCTGACGCCAGCCTCTCGAGCTTGTTGAATCACTTCTTCGTCGACCGGCAGATTGCCGGTGACGACGAGGGCGCGAACGCCGATTTGGATCGAACGTTGTTGAATATCCCAACGGTCGCCGACGATGACCACGGACTGTTCCGGAGCAATGCCCTCGGCTTCGGAGAACTTACCAAACGAGCGCACATCCATCGCGCCGATACGCACGTAAAGCTCTTCGTTTTTCTCCGGCTCCTTGACGTAAATCGGCTTACCGCGAAGCGCGCGCACGATCTGGGTGAGAGACGAACTGACCCGGCGCATTTCGCGGAGTTCGTTGACCTTAGGAATAAAATGGCTGCCCAGTTGAATGATGGAAACGGTTCCGACCACTTGGCGATCGTCGGTTACGACCGGCAGAAGGCGGACGTCATGCTTGTCGATCAACTCGAGCGCCTCCGCGCAGGTCGCATTTGCACAGACCGCAACGACATCGCTAATCATCAAGTCCCGCACGCGGGGGGTGACATCGCTAATATAAATGGGAAGAGGCTGCTTGAAGCGGTGTAAGATCGTGTCAATGCGTGCGTTAGAGTTTCCGCAGCGCGCGGCGACAAAGCCGGAAATGCCCTTGGCCTCCTTGAACGCAGCGTAGGCGATCGCAGAGCAGATCGCGTCGGCATCGGGATTCCGGTGCCCGATGATATAGGTGGGAGTAGTAGCAGCGGCTGCGCTCATGAAAGTCGTGAGTGTGAGAGGTGGACCAAGGAAAGCAATTTTCGGGACCAGTTCACAGGTAAAATGAGAGAATTGCGATCGCGCTCCATTCGGACCGACCGAAGCCACTCGGCTGGCCTCTCAGACTGGACAAGCTGGCCACCGGCCTTCAATCATGGGTGGATGAAGATCTATCTGGACGGAAAGTTCGTCGACCAGTCAGAAGCTAAGATCTCCGTGTTCGATCACGGACTCTTGTATGGCGACGGAATTTTCGAGGGCATCCGGATCTATCAGGGCAACATTTTCCGTTTGGAAGAGCATCTCGAGCGGCTGGAGTACTCGGCTAAGGCCATCCTGCTCAAAATGCCCTGGTCGCGGAAGGAAATTTCGGACGCCGTTTGCGAGACCTGCCGTCAGAACCAATTGAACGACGGTTATATCCGCTTGGTCGTGACCCGCGGGGTGGGCGACCTTGGTCTTTCTCCTTGGCTCTGTCCGAAGCCCTCTATTTTTGTCATCGCGAACAAAATTGCGCTGTATCCGGAGGAGCATTACACGACGGGTCTCAACATCGTCACGGTTCCGACGCGCCGGCTCAGTCCCGCGGCACTCAGTCCGTCGGTCAAGTCGCTCAACTATCTCAACAACATCCTCGCGAAGATCGAGGCCAAGCAGTTCGGCGCGCTGGAAGCGATCATGCTGAACGATCAGGGTTACGTCGCCGAGTGTACGGGAGATAACATTTTCATCATTCACAAAGGGGAAATCATCACGCCGGCCGCGTCGCAAGGCGCCCTGAAGGGCATCACCCGGGACACCATCCTCGATATCGCGCGCGAGATCAACGTGCCGTTGCGCGAAGCGGATCTCACGCGTTATGACGTCTGGAACGCCGACGAATGTTTCCTCACTGGAACGGCCGCCGAAGTCATCCCGGTTGTCAAATTGGATGGCCGCGAAATCGGCACCGGCAAACCGGGCGCGATCACGCAAAAGGTCCTAGCCTCATTCCGCCGCCGAGTGCTGGTCGAAGGCACGAAGATTTGACGAGCGGACGCGTCGTTGCTTTCTAGCGAAGAACTTGTGCGTAGGGAGTGCGGTGGCACGACACCGCTTTTTTAAGGCGAGGCATGACTCGCCTTCCACGGACGTTGTTACACCGCAAGGATTTTGAGAATTTAGCTGTTTCGTCAACTTCGTCGTCTCGGGGGTCTTGCGGGCCGTCGTGCCGGCCCGTCGAAAGCGGTGTCGTGCCACCGCACTCCCTACGCGCGGTTTGTCGCGCGCCCATGATCCTGGAATAACGACGATAGCCGGACACTAGGGAGCGACGTCCTTGCTGATAAACCACAAAAAAAGCCGCGCCTGGGGTGAGGCGCGGCTTAAATCGACATTGGCGGCGAAAAAATCGCTGCAACATCGCGGGTCGATCTAGCCGAGGGTCTCGACCAGATCAACCTTCTTGTATCAGCTCAGCAAATACTGCCACTGGTTTTCGCGGGCGGCGCGGGCGGCCTTCAAGGCGCCGAGGGCCACGTAGCGCTTGTAATCCTGGCCGGCGAGTTTGACCTTCGGCGATTCATAGCCGTCGTCGGCTAAACGCTTCTGCAGGACCGTGTCGATGCCCTTGATCTGAGAACCACCACCGGTGACGATGATGTTCTGCAGGAGCGTGACGACGGAGTCGGAACTCGCCCGTGAGATTAACGTAGTGAGGGCCGGATAAATCTTATCGATCAGCGCGTTGGCGGAATTGCCCAGCGCTTCGCCGAGATCGAGGTTGTGCGCCTTACCGCCGATAATCACGCGGACGTCGATCGGTTTGCGGATCGGGCCGACGTAAGAATTGGTCTCTTTGATCTCGCGCACTTTGAGATGCGACAATCCATTGTTTGGATACAGACGATTGAGTTCCGTTTGCAGCAGCTCATCGATCGCATCGCCGGCAAAGGGGATGCTGATCTGATCTTCGCGACTCGGGAAATAACCTTGGACCAAGCAAATGTCGCTCGTGCCACCGCCGATATCGATGAAGAGCGAATTCGTTACGGGGTCCACATAGCCGGGCTGGCCGAGACGGGTGTCGTCGCGGAAACCGAGCGCGGCCAGGAAGGGCTCGGGAATGAGCAAGATCCGATCGAACACGCCGAGGGCGCATTGGCGGATGTCTTCGCGAGCCTTTTGATCGGCGTTGGCCGGGATGCCGACGACCGCGCGGATCTCAGAGCTGTTCGACGGATCGACGATGGAGCGGATGTGGCGGAAAAAATCCTTCGCCGCATCGGGACGCGTAATCACGCCTTCCGTGATTGGCTGGATAAGATTGACGTGCAGCAGATTTTTCAGCGCGTCCTCACCGAAGAGGATCGGATTATTGCCCGCGATGATGCCGTCGACGATGCCTTCTTTCACGTAGCCGACGACACTCGGTACAACCTTGCTGATCGCGATGTCGGTTGAGCCAGCGGAGCCGGCGAGAACGCATGATTTATTCGTGCCGAGATCGAAACCGATGAGGATGGTTTTGGACTTGGCAGGACGCGCAGCGGGTGTGTTCGAAGCTGGAATCGGAGGGTTGGTCGTCGACATGTTTTCGGATGAGGTGGCAGTTGGCATAAGCGATGAGATGAAGAGGCGGTTAACGGCGGTTTTCGTTTTTGTCCTGATCGAGCATGCCGTCGATTAAGTCGGCGACGTTCATGGGGGCTGCGCGCGGAGACTTGCGAGAAGGCGGCGGAGTTCCCTTTTCGGCCGGAGAAGGTGGAGGAAATTGAGGAGTTGTGCCGGAAGTTGCTGCGGGGGAAGGGGCAGGCATCGTCGCTGCCGGGACGGAAATGACCGTTGGCATTTGTGTGCGCAGGGCAGCGACAAGTTTGGGTAACAGCAACTCGGCCGTGACCGCCGCGTCGGCGACGCGATTCGCTTCCGTCGCGATGATCTTCTCGAGGTCGGCTTCGCCTACACTCGTCGCGCCAAAGCGGGATTGAACGTCGCTCAAAGCGCGAGAGAAGAGCAGGCCGGAGTTGGAGCGCTTTTCGGGATCGCGTTCACTGTCGATGCAGATCTGCCGACAGAGTCGGACAAGTTCAGCCCAAGGTGAGTCCGCCGTCGAAGCGGCTTTGAATGTCGGAGCGATCAAAATTCGCGAGGTAGACTATCGGTTTTGCCTCCGGTTCGCAGATAAGTTGAAGGAATAGTCTCTTGCGCAGCATCGCAAGCGCGTCCTTGCGAAACGCAACGATTCTTCCGGGCAAAAAAAAACGCAGGCCTTGCGGACTGCGTTTTCAAAAGAGGAAGTATCGTCTTAGACGATGTTGACCCGGCGGTGCAACTTATCGAACTGAACCGTGCCGTCCTTGAGGGCGAACAACGTCCAATCGCGACCCGTGCCGACATTGGTACCGGCGTGGATTTTGGTCCCGCGCTGGCGAACGATGATGTTGCCGGCGATGACAGCCTGACCACCAAATTTCTTCACGCCCAGACGCTTCGAGTGACTCTCGCGACCATTGGACGTTGTTGACTGACCTTTCTTGTGCGCCATGACGAAATAATCTCCTTAAGCGTTGATCGTTTGAATCTTGATCACCGACAGCTCTTGGCGGTGACCTTGTTTGCGCTCCATACCTTTGCGCTTCTTTTTCTTGAAAACCACGACCTTCTTGCCGCGCTTGTTTTCGAGGATCGTCGCGGTGACGCTGGCGCCATCGAGGATCGGCGTGCCGACCTTGAACGATTCACCTTCGCCAGAGGAGAGCACCTCATTGATCTGAACAGTCGAACCGGCTTCCGAATTTGGATAGCGGTTGACGATCAGAATATCGCCTTCTGAAACGGCGAACTGCTGGCCCTGTGTTCTGATGGTCGCTTTCATAAATAAAACCGCGAACTAAGAGTTTTTTCGCGAGGCGAAGCAAGGCTTTATTTGGGAATTTTACAGAGGCGTAACCTCTCGCTCGCGGTGCGGTTGGAGCGACCAAATTAAAGCGATCGAAACCCCCTTTTCGGGTGCATTTTGGATTCCGCCGGATGAACAGACGGACCCGTGCGGCTTTCCGCAGCGGCGGTATCGGCTGGGTCGCCGTGCGATTCACTCCGCGTTTTTCTTCGCGGCCGCTTTGTGATCGCTCGGATAAATACTGCGCGCCATCAACTCAGCCTGTTTCTGCGCTTCAGCCTCAAGCTGTTGCTGGCGCTTTAAAGAGGCTAGGCGTTCCGCCTCGCGATCGGCGAGGGCGCGTTTTTCGCGTTCGGATGCAGCCAGCTTTTCCAGTGCTTCGCGGCGGGCGGCTTCGGCACGTTCTGCATCCCGGGCACGCTCCTCGGCCAGACGGCGTGCTTCGCCTTGGGCTGCATCTCTTTCTTTCTCCGCCTTTTCGCGAGCTTCACTGGCCAATCGAGCTTCTTCTTCGGCCTGGTGACGCTTGGCTTCAGCGGCGGCTTGATCCGCCCGGAGCTGAGCGAGTTGCTCGGCCGCACGTTCGGCATCTTGCTCGGCTTTGAGCGAGGCAAGGCGGTGGGCTTCTGCGTCAGCTTCGGCCCGAAGGCGTGCTTCCTCGGCTTTGCGGCGCTTGTCGGCATCGATCTGGGCCGCCCGCCGAGCTTCACGCTCCCGGGTCATATGCGTTTGATAGGTGCGAAATCCTACAAAGCCGATCGCGAGCAGGCCGATGATGACCAACGTGATGACAGTGCCTCGTTTCATGTCGGGAAGGACCGGGCGTCCGGTAGATTGTTCAACGCAAATTCCGCTACGCCGGCATGGGCGGCATTGGCGGCACCATAGGGGAGAGCGAAGGCGACGGCCTGCGCAAGTGGCTTCCTTTGTGTGTGTAACGCATGCAGCAAACAAGCGAAAACGACATCACCGGAACCGGTGGCGGAAACTTCTTTGACCTCCGGCGGCGTGACGCGACCTATCTCCGCGTTTTCCGCCGCGTAAAAGACGTCTTTTGCACCATCGGTAATAACCCACGAGCGAACCGGCCAGCGTTGGCGCGCTGCGGTCAGGAGCGCTTCCGTCGATCGCGCGCGTTCGTCGGGTGCGAAAAGGGCGGCGAATTCGTCGCGGTTGATTTTGATTAACGAGATCGGTTGCTCGAGTGCCCACTGCAAAGGCGGACCGTAAGTATCGACATCCAATATTCCGTGCGCCGCCCATCGCGCGAGCTCTTCCCGGAGTGGTCGGGCGTCGTCGCTGGACCATCCGGGAAAACTACCGCACAAGGCCAGCCGCGTTGGCGCGCCTCGCTGCGCCCGCATATGCTCCTGCGACAGCGCCTGCGCGCAGGCGCGCAAGGCCGTCGCGTCCACCGCGCGATCCGGCCCAAGAAAAGTCGTCTCTGGCACGCCGCCCTGGCTATCCCGCACCACGAGCCCGGTTCGTGTCGGCGCGCTGTTGGAAAAGATCCGATGCGGCATCTGCCGGGCTTGCAACCATGACGCGCACTCCGCGCCCGAAGGACCGCCGACGAAACACCACGCCGTAGTGCTTTCGCCAATACGTGCGAGCATTTTGGTCACGTTGATACCCTTGCCTCCGACTTGAAACGACTCCGCCGAGGCCCGCTGCGTTTTTCCTGGTTTCCAGTCGTCAGCGGTGAACGTGCGTTCGGCGAGAAGATTGCCGGTCAACGTGATGATCATGCCGCGACCTTAAACGCATCGGCGATCTGCCTGCAAAGCGGGAATTGCCGAGCTAGTCCGCGTCAGGCCGTGAAGTTGACTCTCTTCGCGCAGCAGAGAAATTCCTCGCTGGCTCGATCCAACAAAAAACAAACGTGGGACAATTGATCCAAACAGCGACTTACAGCGGGAAGAATACGGTGGCGCTGGCGCGATCGCTCTTAGGCAAGGTTCTCGTGCGGAGCGTGAGCGGCGGAGGAGGGGAAACACGGCACATTTTGACGGAACTCGAGGCCTATCACAGCGAGCAAGATTTAGCCTGTCACGCAAGCAAGGGACGCACCCCGCGCACGGACGTGCTCTATCGCGCTCCCGGAATTTGGTATGTTTATTTGTGCTACGGGATCCATGAGATGTTAAATCTCGTCGTCGGTCCGGAAGGTTTTCCCGCGGCGATTTTGGTGCGCGGTGTGCACGATATGATTGGGCCCGGCCGGGTCACAAAGGCGCTGCAGATCGGTCGATCGTTGAATGGTCAAAGCGCATCTCCGGCCAGTGGACTGTGGATCGAGGATCAGGGAATCAAGGTTCCGAAGAGTTGGATTATCGCCGGACCGCGCGTTGGCGTGGATTACGCGGGCGAAATTTGGGCGGCGAAGCCATGGCGATTTCAAATCGATCCGAAAAGAATGGCAGCGGTTGCGGCGCAGTTGAATCGGACCAGCGCCGCTTGACGGAGCCGGATTCGTGAGACGCAGGCCTTGCGCGCCGGCGCCGCGAGCGCCCGCGTTTCAGGAACGCGAGCGTCTCAAACCCTGAGCTTGCGTTCGTTTCGCGGTTGCCAGTGCGCCGTTTACCGAAAACGTTCGCTCGTATGACGCCAGAAGATCCTCCAGTGCATTATTTCACGGAAGGTCAGCGCCGTCTCCTCGCGTTCACCACGGTGTTGTTCGCGTTCGTCGCGTCTTCCGCCCTCGTTATTTTTCTCATCGTGATGTTCGGGCGCGCGGTCGGGTTTTTTTCCGATGTGCTCTGGCCCGTCGTGGTCGCGGGGATCATCGCATTGATCCTCCGGCCCTTGGTCGACGGGATCGAACGGAGGTTTCACGGCAAGCGGCTCGCCGCGGTCATCGTTCTGTATATCGCCTTTCTCGTCGCCATGGCGGTTGTATTGGTTCTGCTGATACCGCCACTCGTCGCGCAGGTGCTGGACTTCGTCAACGCCGTGCCGGATCTGTGGCAACAAGGCCTGGCGTATGTTCAAACCCATTATCCGCAATGGATGAAAACCTTCGACCATTTTGCGCGGAATCCGACGGTCGCAGGGGTCTTGGATGCGACCCGTAACGAGGCCGCGCGCATTCCGGGGATGCTGATCCCTTCGTTGCGGGTCTTGAAAAACAGCGCCTGGGCGATGGCTGACTTCGTGACCCACCTCGCGATCGTGCCGATTTATCTCTTTTTCTTTCTGCTTTCACGAAGCGGCGGCGATCCAACCCGTCACTTGCCCGAGCATTTACCCTTTGTGCGACCCTCCTTGCGCGAGGACATCGTTTTCCTCGCACGTGAGTTTGTTAACATCGTGATCTCATTTTTCCGGGGCCAACTGGTGATCGCGCTGGTCATGGGCTGCCTTTACGCCCTCGGCTTTTCCATCGTTGGCCTGCGTTTTGGGCTCTTCATCGGTTTGCTCGTGGGGATGCTCAATGTGATCCCATATCTCGGCACGATCGTAGGACTCGTGATCACACTGCCGCTCGCGGCCTTGCAGGAAGGCGGCGGATTCCGTCTCGTTGTTTTGGTGCTCGTGGTTAAAGTTGTCACGCAGGCGATCGAAGGCTGGTTCCTCACGCCGAAAATTATGGGTCATCGCACCGGGCTGCATCCGGCGATGATCATCTTCGCCATCCTTTTTTGGGGCACAGCCTTTGACGGTGTGTTGGGGATGATCCTCGCGATCCCACTCACCGCCTTCTTCGTGACGGTCTGGCGACTGCTGAAAAGAAAGTATTTCCCCGCGACCTAACGCGTGGGATGCGCCGCGAAGCGGCCCCATCGCGTCAGGATAGTCAGGTTACCTATTGTCGCTGGATCTCCCGCGGAAAAGAGTCCGGTGGTTTGCTCCGCCGGAGTTTTTTTCTCACTGTGTGGGTAAACATGCCCTGGGACGTTAAGTTTCGCGCTGGAGTCTATTTGCCGGAGATCGATTGGTGGCTCGATGCGCACTTTCCGGTGCACCGGTCTTTTGTTTCGCATGCGCACAGCGATCACACGGCTCTGCACCGCGAAGTGATTTGTTCGCTCGGTACATCACGGCTGATGCAGGCGCGAATTCCGGGCGAGCGGCGCGAGCACGTGCTGGATTTTCGGCAGCCCTTTTCGCTCGGAAACGAGACCGCGATTTCGCTTTATCCCGCCGGCCATATCTTTGGTTCCGCGCAGTCGTTGCTCACTCACCCGGCCCGCGGATCCTTACTTTACACTGGCGATTTTAAACTTCGCCGCGGGCTCTCCGCCGAGGCGTGCGAAACGCCGCATGCGGAGACGGTCATCATGGAGACGACGTATGGACGATCTCACTACGTTTTTCCACCCACGGCGGATGTCCTGGCGAGTATTGCCAAGTTTTGCCACGAGACCATTGAACATGGCGACACGCCGGTGCTCTTTGGCTATAGTCTCGGCAAAAGTCAGGAGCTGCTGAGCAGTCTGTCCGCGGCACAACTCCCGATCATGCTGCACCCGCAGACGGTGAAAATGACACGGGTGTACGAAAGCCTCGGCATTCACTTTCCGGCTTATCGCGAGTTCGACGCCGCGGAGGTTGCCGGCCACGTCGTGATCTGTCCGCCACAGTCCAATCAATCGAGTTTTCTCAAAAAAATTCTGCGTCGTCGCACCGCGGTCATCACCGGATGGGCGCTCGATCCGGGGGCGATTTTTCGCTACCAATGCGACGCGGCTTTTCCGCTTTCGGACCACGCCGATTTTCCCGACCTGATCCGCTTCGTCGAACGGGTTAACCCGCAACGCGTGCTCACGCTCCATGGTTTCGCCGTGGATTTTGCGCGTATCTTGCGCGAACGCGGGATCGAGGCGTGGGCTATCGGTCAGGACAATCAGCTCGAATTTGCCATTTCGGGTCCTTCGGTTTCCGTCCTGCTTCCGACGGTGCCGGAGACGCCACCCGAGCCGGTTGAAAGGGTCGCCGAGGATGGGGCGGCGCAACCCGCCGACGCGTTCGATGGGTTTGCGCGGACCGGAGAAAACATCCGAGCGACGCCCAAGAAGTTGGAGAAGATTGCTTGGTTAAATGACTATTTCCGCACGCTGAACGATGAAGCGATGGCGACCGCAGCCGTGTTTTTTACTGGGCACCCTTTCGCGCAGTCGGACGAGCGTCGGTTGAATTTGGGTTGGGCGGTCATTCGTCGCGCTGTGCTCGACGCGGCTGGGCTCACCGAGGCGGACTTTCGGCAAACCTATCTCCGTTATAGCGACAGCGGCGAAACGGCGGAGGCGTTGCTCACTGGACGCACTCAGCCTGAGGCGTGTTCTTTGAGCGAAATCCTCTCGTTGTTGGCGGAATTGGCGGGAAAACGAGGTCCTGCGTTGAAATTGGAAGCTCTGCGCGAACGCCTTCGTCGGCTCACGCCGCTCGCGGCCAAGTATCTGATCAAAATCCTCACGGGCGATCTGCGGATCGGTTTGAAGGAGGGCTTGGTCGAAGAAGCGATTGCGGCTGCGACCGATCAGCCGATCGAAGCCGTGCGAGAGGCCAATATGCTATGTGGCGATCTCGGCCGCGTCGTGCGCGCAGCGCGGAAAGGTTCGCTCGAGCAAATCGCGCTTCAGGTTTTTCATCCCCTTCAATTCATGCTCGCGAGCCCGGAGCCGACGGCCAGTGCCATCGTCGAACGGCTGGCCCCGCCCATTTGGATCGAGGAAAAGTACGACGGCATTCGCTGCCAGTTGCATAAGCAGAGAACGCGCGTGGAATTATTTTCGCGCGATTTGAATCGGATCACCGATCAGTTTCCCGACCTCGCGCGGGGCGCGCGCGAGCTGCGTGACGATGTGATTATCGACGGCGAGTTGCTGGCGTGGCGGGATGGACGCGCGCTTCCGTTCGCGGAATTGCAGAAGCGGCTGGGTCGAAAAGGTGGCGACGATTTCTTCCTCGGCGCGGAAATTCCTGTATCCATTTCTTGTTACGATCTGCTTTGGCTGAACGGGCGAACCTTGCTCAAGGAGCCGTTGGCCACGCGGCGCGCCGCGCTCGAATCGCTATTTCCCGATGCACCGAGCGGCGTTGTGCTCGCGCCGCGATCGTCAGCCTCGACCGCAATTGAAATTGAAGCAGCGTTTCTGGCTGCGCGGCAGCGCGGTAACGAAGGGTTGATGGCGAAGGATCCGGCGAGCGCTTATACCCCCGGGCGACGCGGGCTCGCTTGGCTGAAATTGAAGAAGGCCTACGCGACGCTCGATGTCGTCGTGACGGGCGTCGAGTACGGCCACGGCAAACGGCGCGGCGTCCTCAGCGATTACACGTTTTCGATTCGCGACGAGACGACGCAAGGGTTGCTCACGGTCGGAAAGGCTTATTCGGGACTGACTGACGCCGAGATCGCCGAGATGACACAATTTTTTCTCGAACACACGGTGCAAGACTACGGCCGTTTTCGGGAAGTCGTGCCGCAAGTCGTGATCGAGGTCGCGTTTGATTCGATTCAACGCAGCGATCGGCACCAGAGCGGTTTTGCGCTGCGTTTCCCGCGGATCGTCCGGATCCGCACGGACAAAACGATTCACGATATCGACACTTTGGATACATGCCGGCGCTTAGCGGCCGGTCCTCGCTTCGACGATGCCCCCGCGCCACGTTAAATCTGAGGCAAACTTGGCGGGTCAGTTCAGTCGCGTCGAAAAAGGTGCGAGCACCGATGCCGCGTTGTTGGCTCAACTGCAGGGTGAGCTTGCCGCCTGGTTTCAGCGGCGATTCGGACAATTTTCGCAAGGCCAGCGATTGGCCGTGCCGGAGGTCCTGGCAGGGCGTTCGACCTTGCTCTCTTCTCCCACCGGCACCGGTAAAACTCTGGCTGCATTTCTCGGCGTGTTCGATGAACTCGGACGACGCCATGACGCCAAGACGCTTCCGGATTCGATTATCGCCGTGTACGTTTCCCCGCTACGCGCCTTGGCCTATGACCTGCAGAAAAATTTGCAGGGCCCGCTCAATGAACTGGGGTGGGATTTTGTGCGCGTTGGCAGCCGGACGGGCGACACGAGCCTGCAAGATCGGGCGGCGCAAAAGCGAAGGCCGCCGCACATTTTGGTCACGACACCCGAGAGCTTGATCTTGTTATTAAGCCAGGAGTCTTGGCTGATGGCATTTCGGCAGACTCGGTTCCTCATCATCGACGAATTGCATGCGTTGGCGGAAAGCAAACGCGGTTCATTGCTGATGGTGGCGGCCGAGCGGCTGGAGGATATCGTGACGCATCCGCGAACATCCTTGCCCGCGCCGGAAGAGACAGGCTCGGCTAACCGCGCTGATGAGCCATCGCCAATGCGCGGATTGGTGCGAATCGGCCTTTCTGCCACGGTGGCACCGCTGGAAACGGTCGCGGAGTTTTTGGTCGGACCGCAGCGGTCTTGCCGCATTGCCGAAGTGACGCAGCGCAAGGCGATGAAGGTGGAGCTTTTCTCGCCCCTGCGGCAGAATCCGTATCCGCCGGCAGGATGGGGTGCAGCGCGGGTCCTCGAAGAATTGGGCGCGTTGATTCGATCTCGGCGCACCACGCTGGTTTTCTGCAATGTCCGGAGCGGCGCGGAAAGTATCGGGGCCCGTCTCAAGGCCCACATGCCCGATTTGGCGGAGGAAATCGAAGTCCATCATGCGTCGCTCGATCGTTCGGTGCGCCTGGAAGTTGAAGACAAATTGAAACGCGGCGAACTGCGCGCTGTGGTCTGCTCGACTAGTTTGGAAATGGGCATCGATATCGGGTCGATCGATACGGTGGTGATGGTTTCGGCCCCCAAGGGCGTGTCCCGCGCCTTACAACGCGTTGGCCGGTCAGGGCATTCAATGAACGAGGTGAGCCACGGTGTGTTGGTCGCATCGAATATCAACGATCTGGTCGAATGCACCGTGACGGCCCGAATGATGGAGCAGCGCGCGTTGGAGCCGGTTAAAATCCACGACAACCCGCTCGACGTATTGGCGCAGCACCTCGTTGGTCTCGCGCTGTATGGCTCGGTCACCCTCGACGAGGCCTTTGCGATGATGCGGCGCTCCTATCCGTTTCGCGCGTTGACTCGCGACCAATTCGACCGCGTGGTCCAGTACTTGGAAGGCGGCGGTGCCTCGCTGGAGAAAAATTATCGCGACGTCTTCGGGAAGATCCATGTGGTCGATGGCGTGATGACGATCCCCAGTCCACGGATCGCACGCGATTTTTATCAAAACGTCGGAACGATCGTGGCTCCGCCGATGATTCAAGTGAAGATCGGTCAGCGGCCGATCGGCGAAGTGGAGGAATGGTTCATCAAAGGCATGAAGCCGGGGGACGTGTTTATCCTTAACGGCCGCAGTTTGCGGCTGGTTGAGACGCGATTACTGACGGCGAAGGTGGTCGAGGCGCGCAATGCGTTGCCCACGATTCCGCGTTGGGGCGCGAACAAGATCCCGCTCGGTTCCGGATTGGCGGCTGAGGTGGTGCGGCTTCGGACCGAGGTCGCTCAGCGTGTGCTGCCGTTGTTGGCAGCGGGTCAAGCGGTCGCCGTGGGAGACGATCCCGCATCGGCGTGGTTGATTTCCGAATACGACATCTCGCGGTCGAACGCCGCAGCGATCACTAAACATTTCATTTTGCAGGCGAGCGTGTCGCTCATCCCCACTGCGGATTATGTCTTGGTGGAGGTGTTTCCCGAAGGAGAACTGATCCACTATTTCTTCCATTCTTTGATCGGTCGTTCGGCGAACGACGCCTTGTCGCGCATCATTGCTTGGCGGGTGCAGCAGGCAAAGGGTGGCAACGCATTGGTCACGATCGATGACTACGGATTTCTGCTTTCATTGCGCGATTTTCAACAATTGGAAATTCCGGAATGGAAGGGCTTGTTTCGGCGCGAAGATGCGGAGGCGGATCTGCAAGCGGCGCTAGCCGACGCCAACCTCGTGAAGTGGCAATTTCGCGGCGTCTCGCAGACAGGGCTGATGGTTCCCCGGCGGGTTCGCGGAGAAGAGCGCGGGGCGCGCGCCCTGCAGTGGAGCGCCGAGATCATTTTCGACGTGCTGCGCAAGTATGAGCCGGATCACCCGCTCTTGCAGGAGGCGTACGCGGAGGCGACGTTGCGGTTTCTGGACATGCCGCGGGCCTTGGCGTTTTTGGAAATCGCGCAAAAGATGCCTTGGAAGCAACACGGCATTGACCGCGTCAGTCCTTTCTCATTTGGAATCTATGTCAGCCGCATCAAGGAAACGATGATGCTCGAGGATCCCGAAACCGCGATCGAACGGCTGTATAACGAAATGTACGGAAATGTTGAAACGGTCGCGGATTGAAGCGCAGCCCGGTGTATGGGTCGACGCGCGCCGCGCGTTGTTCATTGAATCGCTCGGCGCATTAGTCGTCGCCGACATTCATTGGGGCTACGCGCAGTCGCATCGCGCCGTGGGAAATCTGCTGCCAATTTGGGGCGATTCGCAGATCGAAAGTTCGCTGCGTGAATTGCTGGTTGAATACCAACCGCGCGAAATGATTTGGCTTGGCGACTCCGTCCACACCGCGGACGGACGCCACGCAGCAGAGCAATTCCTCGACCAGCATCTGGGATCGACACGGATTACGGTTCTCGCCGGCAATCACGATCGCCGTTGGGCGCGGCCGCAGATCAAGAGCCTCACGCGCGAGCGCTACTTTTTCCATCACGGCGACAAAACCGAGATCCCCGTGCCGGCTGGCTCGGTCGAAATCATCGGTCATCATCATCCTGCCGCTGGTATTTGGGACCGAGCGGGACTGCGGATGAAGTTACCCGCGTTGGTCACGTCCGAAAAGCGATTCATCCTGCCGGCATTTTCGCCGTGGGCCGCCGGTGTAGATTGGACCCCGCGACTTTTGCCGGAAGAAAAGCTCTGGCTCCTTGCACCTTCTCGCATCTTTGCGGTCAGACCCGCCCGAGCCATCGCTCGCACACCGTCGCAATGAAGTTTTTCTCCCTCCTCGTTCTGTTGTTCGCAAGCGCGCCTTGGGCGTGGGGAGGATCGGCGATGGCGCTCACGAGCGGCGAAGCCCTGAAGTACCGCGTGCGCTGGGGAATCTTCACCAATGCGGGGACGATCGAGGTCTCCGCTCATAAAGAAGATGTCGCGGGGCTGCCTCAGATCCGGATCGATACCCATACCAACACCCGAGGATTCGTCCGCGCGTTGTATTCGTTTGATGGAGACGGACAATCGATCTTCGATGGCCGCGATGGGCGTTTGCTCGCGATCAGCGCGTGGAGTGCGACCTCAAAAAAAACGGCGAAGACGATGGCGGTTTTCGACTACGCTGGCGACAAGGTCCATTACGTCGATTACACCGACCCGTCGAAGAACAAGGACATGGATATTCCGGCGGGCAATCCGATGGACCTGATCACGAGTTTGATCGAGACGCGGCGTTGGGATTTGCGGCCGGGTGATCGTGTGCCGGCGACGATCATGTTTGGCAAAGATTTCTACGACGTCGTGGTCGTCGCCGACTCCTACGCGAAAGTGCATGTGCCGCTCGGCGATTTTGAAACGATCGTGCTCGTGCCGAAGATGGAAAAGAATCCGCGCGGCCTTTTTAAAAAGGGCGGCAGTGTGCGGGTATGGATTTCGCGCGATGAACGACATCTGCCGGTGATGTTTGAAGTCTCCATGGGCTTTGGCACGGGGACGGCGGAGCTGGCGCAGTACACACCGCCGACGGAGGGTCCGGTGGCGGCAACGGGTGAGGCGAGTGCATCTGCACATCGGTGACTCGGGACGACGCGACGGTTAACTCCGCGCGTCAAGACGCGCAGCTACGAGTTAGCGAAGGGGCTGGATTCGCGCACTAAGGTGCGCGGTTGGAGGTGCGTTTGAAATGACCCCTTGTTTCTTTGACCGGATTTTTTGTGGTTTGGGCGCTTTCGTGTAGCTGCGCGTCTTGACGCGCGGAGTTCACCGTCGCTTTCCAACCCACTCAATCAAACAAGCCGCCCTGCTTCGGCTGCGACGTCGCGGGGGCTTTCCGCGCCGCGTTCGCTTCCGGGGTCTCGTTCAAATGTCGTGGTGGCCTGGATACGCGTTGGGCAACCGCCGCTTCGCGATCCGCCACGATGCGATCGCACATCGTCTGGATGTGCAGCTTCAACCAGTGGACGCTGCTACTTGCCTCCGTGTAATCCGCCGGTCCGTAATGATCGATCCGGCCCACTTGGCGCAGGCGGTCGTTTTGAGCGAACTCATCCGTGCGCGCTGGATTGTACACCGCGTAACCTTTGCCTCCGCCCTTTTTTACCACAGAGAAGCTTGGAATATCGCTCGGACCGTCGGCGATATAGATCATGTTTTGAAACGGAATACGCCGATCCTCGAGCGCGATGTTCGCGTTGACGTCGATTGCGGCGTTCTTGTTCGTGCCTTTGTTGATTTCGAAAAGCGCGCGCGTCTTCGTCGTGTTGTCGATGACCATGCCGATCTGTGCGATTTCCGCTTCGGCGGTGATCTCGAATTCCTTTTGTTTTAGGAAACCGGGTTGAAGCGGACTCTCGATAAATTCGCAGCCCCAAATGCCGTCGACCGATGGCGCGATCGCGCTGCCGCGAATCATTTCGGCCAAGCCGGTGCTCACGATGTAATGCTCGAGCTGAATTTCGTGTTTTTGATAAACTTCTTTTTCGTTCACGAATGCACGGGAGCGCTCAAAGAAATCCGGTAGGCCAGGGTAGAATCGAATGTCGCGGCCGCACTCGCGGAGAATGCGGTTGTTCAGTTTTGGCATCACGCCCGCCAGCACGTAGGTCAGCAGGTGATTGAGATAGGCGATTTCGCCGGAGAGGTGATAACCGCGGTGCCGGTAATGCTCCATCAGGCTGTTGGTCTCAGCCCAAAAGGCCACCTCATCGACGCCGTAGCGGCGAAAGAGCGGCGACTGCATGTATTCCGGGATTAGGGTCTTGTCGAAGTCCCAAATGCAGGCGATAATGTTTTGAGTGAAGAGCGTCGTAGCCATTGCAGATCAGCACCTCTAGGCGGATTTCGCCTCGCTGTCTCCGTGTAGATAAGTCGCGCCGTGCGACTTTCGCAATTCGCAATTCTCCGCTCCCTTTCCCTTCCCTTTTCCATGGATCAACTGCCGGATATCGCTCCGTTCCAGCGCCGACTCGATGAGCTCGACGCCCAAATGGCCGACCCTTTCTTCTACTCGCAGCCGCGCAAGGCGGCCGAGGTTTCCCGTGAACAAACCAAACTGCAGCAGTTAGTCGGCGAGTACCAAGCCTTCAAGCGTCTCGAGCGGGACATCGCGGAGTCTCAAGCCCTCTTAAAAGATCCAACGGGTGATGCAGATTTAAAGGAATTGGCCCGCGCTGAATTGCCGGAGCTGGAAGAGAAACGCACGGGGCTGCACGCGCGTGTTTTGCAGGGCATGATCCCGCCTGACCCCAGTGATTCGCGCAACACCGTGATGGAAATTCGCGCGGGCACGGGTGGCGAAGAAGCCAGTCTCTTCGCCGGTGAACTGTTTCGTCTTTATTCGAAATATTCGGAAGGCCGTGGTTGGAAAATTCAACCGATGAGCTCCAGCCCATCGGAGCGCAGCGGTTTCAAGGAAGTGATTTTTCTGATCTCCGGTCAGGACGTTTATAAACAACTGAAATTCGAGAGCGGCGTCCACCGCGTGCAACGCGTGCCGGTCACGGAAGCGAATGGTCGGATTCACACATCTACGGTTACGGTAGCCGTTTTACCCGAGGCCGAAGAAGTCGATGTGCACATTGATCCGCAGGATCTCGAAATCACGGTTTGCCGCGCCAGCGGCCCGGGTGGGCAAGGGGTCAATACGACCGACTCGGCCGTACAAATTCAGCATAAGCCGAGCGGCTTGATCGTGGAGTGCGCGGACGAGCGTTCGCAGTTAAAAAATAAAGCGAGGGCGATGACCGTGTTGCGTTCGCGTTTGCTGAAGTTGAAACAAGACGAAGAGCAGGCGAAGTATGCTGAGCATCGCCGCAGCCAGATCGGCACGGGGGGGCGCAGCGAACGGATTCGCACCTATAATTTTCCGCAAAATCGGCTCACCGATCATCGCATCGGATTGACGCTTTATAATCTGCCGCAAGTGATGGAGGGCCACATCGACTCGATTATTTCGGCTCTCCAGAAAGTGGATTTCGAAGAGAAATTTGCGGCGCTCACGGGGCAAACGTACGTGGTCGACAAAGTGGCCGCTGGAGGCGAAGACGATTAACGTGGCTGGGGAGAATATTGCGAAGGCGCCGGCGATGCTGACGGTTCTAGAGATCGTCAAACGCACGACCGACTTTCTAAGTTCGAAGGGCATTGAAAGCCCCCGGCTGACCTCCGAGCTTCTGGTCGGCCATGCACTCGGGCTCAAACGGATGCAGTTGTACGTCCAGTTTGAAAAACCGCTCGCCGAAGCGGACCTGGAGAAAATCCGGCCTTTGGTTCGTCGGCGCGCGCAACGCGAACCGATTCAATATATTTTCGGCGAGACCGAGTGGGGTGGTTTAAAACTCAAGACCGATCGGCGCGCCTTGATTCCGCGGCCCGAGACCGAACGGTTGCTCGAAATGCTGACCGAGAGCTACGAAGCAGCGGGCGCGGTCGCGCCTCAGCGAATCTTGGATCTTGGGACCGGCACCGGTGCGTTGGCCTTGGGACTGGCTAAAGCTTTTCCGGATTCACGAGTGTGCGCGCTGGACCGCAGCGCCGACGCGCTTGCGCTCGCGCGCGAGAACGGGGCTGCACTTGGCCTGAGCGAGCGGGTTGAATTTAGAGAGTCCGACTGGTATTCAAATCTTGGTGACGCGGGAAACGAGGATGATCGCTTTGATTTGATCGTAGCCAATCCGCCTTATCTCTCGGCGGAGGAGACGGCAGCGGCTCAGCCGGAAGTTCGGTCGTTCGAGCCGATGAGCGCGCTGGCGGCCGAGGAAAACGGTCTAGCCGATCTGCGAAAGATTGTTGCAGGTGCGCCTCGGTTTTTGCGCGAAGGCGGACTGCTGGCGTTGGAAACGGGAATCGCGCACCACGCGATACTGGGCGAGCTGGCCCTCGCTGCCGGCCTGAAGGACATTGAATCGAAGAAGGATCTGACCGGGCGCGATCGGTTCGTTTTCGCGAGGAAGTAGGCCGTTCTCTGGAAAGAGCACCTTCGCCTCCGACATGGAGTGCGGCGACTCGTCGCCGCCTTGGACGGGCAGATTTATCTGCCCGCAAAGCTGCCCGTGACGACTGTGCATTGGGCTTGTACGCTCAGTTTACCGAAGGCGAAATAAATTTCGCCTTGGAAAGCGGCGACGAGTCGCCGCACTCCACACTGCAAAGACGACTACGGAGCCCCCGCAGCTGCCGGTTTCCGATTTTCCACCGATGCCGTCAGGCCTGCTGGCGGCGTCGGCTTTACGTTCACGTCGAGCTCATCATCGAGAATTCGCAGCGTTTCGCGCAGATGGATGTCCAACTTTGCAAAACCTTCGTCTTCGTCGGTGCTCAAGTCGGCGTCGTCGCTTGTGGCGTCGGGTTTCTTGGTCGGTTTCGGCTTAATTTCTTTCGGAGGACCGAGAGTGAATTCACGGAACGCAAAATTGCCCTTCTGCAGACGATCTTTTTCAGCATCCATTTCCTTTCGGAATGCAGCGTCGATGTCCTTCTCTTTTTGGCGATCGACGAGATTCAGGGATACGGCTTTTTGCTCCTGCTTGGCCTTGAACCAATCGATCGTCTTTTTCAAATAGGTAAACTCTTCGAGCGAACCTTGGCGTTGCGTGCTGGCTGAGCGCAGCGGTGAAAGCGTTTTGGCATCGAGCGGTTTTCCGTCGAAGAAACTCGTCGGAATTTCATCCCAGCCGAGCGCATGCGGAAGATCCTTTTCACCGACAGGCAGGTAGTCGTCGATCGAGGGTAACACGATGTCAGGCACAACGCCCTTCAACTGGGTCGAGTGCCCATTCGGAAGATAAAATTTCTGGACCGTGATCTTCGCTGCACCGGTCTTTGCCGGAGAGCGCGCCAGCGTGGCGTTGAGGCTTTTCATTTCGACGACACTCTGAACAGTGCCCTTGCCGTGCGTCGAACTGTCACCGACCAAGACGGCTCGGCCGTAATTTTGCAGAGCGCCAGCGACGATTTCCGAAGCGGACGCACTAAAGCGCGAAACTAAAACCGCGAGTGGGCCCGAGTAGGCGACGCTGGGGTCTTCGTCGCTGTCGACCTTCACTTCGCCGTAGTAGTTTTTGACCTGCACGACTGGCCCGGTTTTGATGAAAAGGCCGGCCAGATCGATCGCTTCGTTGAGGTACCCGCCGCCATTGTGGCGCAGGTCGAGGACGAGGGCTTTGATGCCTTGGGCCTGAAGCTGTTTAATGAGGTCCGCGACATCTTTTGTGGCGGAGTTTTTCTCGTCGCTGTCGCTACTGGAGTCCGGCCCGTAAAAGGCAGGCAGGTCGATCACGCCGATCGGAATCGTGGTGCCCGACTTGTCCGGGACTTCGAAAATGGCGGCGTGCGCGCGGGCGGAGTTCAAGTTGACGACATCGCGGGTGAGAGTGATTTCCCGGCGCGCCGAAGGATCAGTCGCGTCCGCCGGTTGAACGATCAGCTTTACCAGCGTGCCTTTCTGGCCGCGGATGAGATCGACGATCTTGCGCAGCTTCATTCCGATGACTTCCACCGGTTCGTTTCCTGGATTAGAAACGACGGAAATGATTTTGTCGTTCGGGTGAAGCTGTTTGCTCAAATCAGCCGGGCCGCCAGTGATGATTTCTTTGACCACGCAGTAATCATCTTCGAGACCGAGGAGCGCGCCGATGCCGACGAGTTGAAGACGCATTTGAATGCTGAAGTCTTCAAATGTATCCGCGGAAAAATATGTGGAGTGCGGATCGTAGAGACGAGCGATGGTCGATAAGAACATTTCGACGATGTCGCTCGTGTCGATGTCATCCATGTTCTTCAACAGGCGTTCGTAGCGCTTCCGCACGCTCTCCCGCGCGTCTTGCGGCGTCTTCTTGTTCAACACCTCTTGAATGATTTCGAATTTGAGGCGTTTGCTCCAAAGATCGTCCGCGGCTGCGGCATCCGTTGGCCAAGGCAGCTTCGAACGATCGATCGTGTAGGTGTCCTTGGTGGTCAGATCGACGTCTGTCTTGAGGTGATCGAGAATCCAAGTGACGCGGTTTTCGACGCGCGTTTCGTAGATTTGAAAAATAGCGAAGGCCGGATCGATTTTTCCCAGGGAGGCGATGTTGTTGTAAAGCCACTGGGTCGGATAGAGTTTCGCGAAATCGTTCTTATCGCTTTCGAGGAAGAACAGGTGCTGGCCATCCAGCTCCGTCATGTAATCGGGGATGACCTCGTCGTAATCTTTGATTTTAACCCCTTCCCGATTGTAATGCTCCTCTTCGAGCAAGCGGATCAGGACGCTGGTTTCCAGCGTCTGAGTTGGCGTGGTGCGAAGAACGCGATCGGTGCGAGCTTGCAGCCCGGTCGCGAGCAGTGCGACGAGCATGATCCAACGCAAGTTCGACGAGAGCAGAGCAGTAAACTTCATCTGAATGGTACGACGAGAAAGAAGCCCAAATGTTTCAGAAGGGCAGGACGAGTGCAAAGGTTACGTGACGCGAAATAGCTACTTCCCGGCGATGGGGAAAAAGAGGCTCTCGACAAGAGAGCGAGTGTCGCCCATCCGGACGAGATGTTCGGCCCAAAATGCTTCGGGTGAGAGGAAGCCAAGCCACTTCGAGAGAGCTTTCAAGTCGGAGGGCAAGAGTGTGATCGACCGGCCGCCATCCCGTCGTAAGGCCCACTCTTCATTTTTAATAAATTTGTAATTTTCCGAGAGCCGCGCCGCCGCCTGCTCGGAAATTAATTTTTGGGCCGCGGCGAGATGGAGCAATCGGTCCGGTTCACGAATCCGCCATGCCGGATCGAGTGCTCCGAACTCGAGCGCCCAAGCCTGCGTGAGAAATTCGAGATCAATTGTTCCTCCCGCGGCGGTTTTGAAGGCGCGTTCGGCCGGCTCAGTGACATCCCGCTCGTGCTGAATCCGCAGCCGCATGCGCCAAATTTCTTTGCGCTGCGTTGCCGTCAGGCCGGGCCCGAAAATATATTTGTCGGAAAATGCTGTCCAACGCGCGGGCGCGCCCGCTGGCCCCGTGACCAGGCGCGCGCGGGTGAAGGCCTGGCGTTCCCAGAGCTGGGCGTTTTTTTTGTAGTAACGTTCCGCCGAGGACCAGGTCACGAGCAAAGGGCCGGCTTCGCCATACGGGCGCAGGCGAGGGTCGGTTTCCCAAACCGGCCCGCCTACCGTGGGGTCCTGAAAAACTCTGAGCGTTGCGCGTAGTGCGGACTCCACTACAGCGATCGAAGAAGGGAATTCGGAGTCGTCGATGAGAAACACGACATCGAGATCCGAACCGGGGGTGAAGTCGCCGCTCCCATATTTTCCGAGCGCCAAAACGACAACCGGCGCCAGGACAGGATTGCGCGCGATCACGGCGCGCCAGGCGGCGTCGGCCAAGGCGATCAGGGACTGCTGCGCTTCTTCGCGAGAGATGAATTCAAGCAGGTCCGACAAGACGATGCGGACCTGTTCGGCTCGCACGTAGAGACCAAACCAACGGGGAAACGCCGAAGCGTCCGCTGGTCCGGCGTGAAATTCTCGATTGAGCACAGCCGTGGTTTTATGTAACCGCAGATTCTCGGGCCGGATGACTTCTTCGAAAATTTCCGGATGGGCGCAAAGCACGTTGTGAATCGCTTCGCTTCGATCGAAAAGCAGGGCGAGTGCGTGGAGAAACGTCGGCTGACTGGCACAAATCGCAAAGAAATGCGCGCGTGCGCCATAGCGTTCGGCGAAGCGGGCAAGGCGTCGCAATACGAGTGCGGGCTGCGCCACCTTCGACATCGCGGTATTCAGCGAGTCAGCGAGGTCGCGAAAGCGTTGAACCTGTTCGCGGGTCAGCACGCGTCTCGCATCGCTTCCCGCGAAGAGGCGCACCTCTTCGGCAGCGCGTGGATCGCCTTTCATCCAGGATTCCAATCGCGCGGCGACGGGTGGAGGAACTTGCGAAGTCGAAAAAAACGTCCACCACGCATCAAACTCCTCATCGATCTCGGCGTGATCCGCCAAGAGCGTGTCGTAATCCCGGCGAACCACCTGCCGTGTACGACGAAGTGTCGACTCGAAACCTTCTACCGTCGAAAAATCCAGGCTGCGTGCAATCGCCTCCAGAGCCTCGCTGGCAGTGGGCAGTGTGTGCACGGCCTGCTCTTCGCGCATCTGCAGCCTATGTTCGACCTTGCGAAGAAACCAGTACGCGGTGGTCAACTCATCTGCCTCTTCCGATGCAAGAAGGCCGTAACGCGCGAGTTGCTGGAGTGCGGTTTGCGTTTGATGCGTTTGCAGAAAAGGGAAGCGCCCGGCGTGAAGCACTTGGTTCGCTTGAGCGACAAATTCGATTTCTCGAATCCCTCCGGTGCCTGATTTGATATCGCGCTCCAATGCTGCACCGACAACTTCGCGCTCGGTTCGGCGCTTGATGGCAGCAATCTCCGCCAGCAAGGACGGTGAGGGGTGTCGCGGGTAACGGAAGTCTTGCAAGCTCTCGAGGAGCTCGGCGCCCAATGCTAAATCGCCAGCGATCGGCCGCGCCTTGATCCAGGCCAGCCGTTCCCAGGTTTGGCCTGCGATGGAATAGTAGTGTTCCATCGAACTGAGCGAACGGACCAGCAGACCCGCCGCGCCTTCGGGACGAAGCCGCGCGTCGACTCGAAAAAGGAAGCCTGCTGCAGTCGCGCGCGAAAGCGTTTGCACAATCGTTTCCGCGACTTTGGTGAACGCCTCGATCGTGGCGAACGGCATCGGCTCGGCCGCGCGTCTGCAGTATCCATCACCTTCATACAAGAAGATGAGATCCACGTCCGAGGAAAAGTTCAGCTCTTCTCCGCCGAGTTTGCCCAGCGCCATGACGCAAAAGCGCGCGGGGCGGTCATCCTGATCGTCCCACGGGGTGCCGTAGCGCTCGGACCACTTGGTAAACGCCCAGGTCGTGCATTGGCGGACGCAAAATTCAGCGAGCCGACTCATTTCCGCGACCACGGCTGGTTCGGGAAGCAGAGCATTCACGCTGAGGAAGGCGATGCGGAGCGACATCAAGCGCCGCCACGTGCGTAAGCGGTCCGCTTCGGCATCCGTCTCGCCCGAAGCCGACGACGCATCGGCTTTGTTGAACAACTTCCATTCGTCGACCAGGGCCTGATAGCGAAATTCTTGCTGGTTCTCTGGTCGCGTCAGCCAAGCGCGCCATTCCGGGCGTTGCCCGAGCCACTGCGCGTAAAGCGGACTTGCGGCGAAAAGTTTTTGCAGGCGCGCCTCCGCGCTCACCGCGGGCCACGCTTCGGGCGTCATCGGTCAATGCCGACTGAGCAGATCCTTGGCTTCGTCGAGAAGCCGCTTCTCGTCCTCGGTCAAGGCAGCGAATCCCTCGCTGTTAATCTTATCGAGGATGCGATCGACCTCGACGCGAATTCCGTCGCGATCGAGCTGAGCCGATTTGAATGGAAGTGCGGCAGGGACCGGTTCGTCGACCTTCTGCTTTTTCTTCATCCACTTCGGCATTTCGAGCTCCGTCAGAGCGTCTGGCGTCCGCCATTCCCGGGCATGGATCAAACGATAATAGAGTACACCGGCCAACATTCCTCCAAGGTGGTGAGAATGATAACCAAACGGACTGTGACCGTGCGGAATTTCGTAGAAGAGAAGGGCGCAGAGATCGAAAGCAAAGGCAGCCCAAGCGATATATTTCGGCTTCAGCGTGACCGGAAAGACGAAGAAGATGAGCAGCGGAATGCGCTGATTTGCATTCAAGCACGCGTAGAGTGTGAACAGCGCCATGATGCCCGGCCACGCCGTCATGACGAAGCCGCCGAACCGGAAATTCACGCAGGTCCACGCGATTCCGCCCAAGGCAATGCCGCCGAGGTAAAGCCAAAGAAAACGTTTGCTACCCAGAAGCCCTTCCAACTCACGACCGAGCAAGTAGAGACAGAGCAGATTAAAACACCAAACGAGAACATCGAACGGTTCTCCGGGCGGATGCAGAAACCCGTAAGTCAAGAACTGCCAAAGGAAACCGTGCTTAATTCCGGCAATTGATAGCGAGAAAAGCGCCGTAAAATTGCCCGACAGAAAAAGGCGTTCAAAGGCGTTTGCCAAAATAAACGCCGCGATCGTTGCAGAGATGATCCAAACCAAAGCCGAGCGCCCGGTCTTGGGGTAACTGTCGCGCATGTAGGAGCGATCGGAAAGCATCTCTTAGTGGAAAATAGGAAGGCGGTAAGCCAAAGACAAGCCGTGACCCGATTTTATCCTTCGAAGCGGACGTTTTTCTGAGGAAAATCGGAGCGCGTCATGCCGACGAATTCTTCTCGAGATATCGTCACGCTGGCAGACCCTCTTGACACTCTTTGCAAATCGGTATTGTTGCGGGGCACCATGGCCAACAAAGCAGACAAATGGGACCAAAACGTCCCCGGAAAGTTTTATGTCGATCAGCAATGCATCGACTGCGATCTCTGCCGCGAGACGGCTCCGGGCTTTTTCACGCGCCATGATGAAGGGGGTTACTCATTCGTTCATAAACAACCCACGACTGAAGACGAAGTTTCACTTTGCATGGAAGCTTTGGAAGGCTGCCCCGTCGAAGCGATCGGCAACGACGGCGACGAATAAACCTAGCCGCCGCAACAGCTTAAGAACCTCGTTTCGCCCTCGCGAGCGAGGTTTTTTTATGTCTGTATAACTTGTTAACCAAAATTTTGTTTTTTCGAAACAAAGCCTTGTTTTTTGATTCTAGCTGCGCAGCCTCGCCGGTCTTTATGAAAGTACGGTTAGCTGCTTCTTTATTGATCGGCCTCACGGCTTCGGCGTTCGCGCAGGAGCCCGCAACGGATCTTCCCGAGGTGGAAGTCTACTCTGCGCGCGTGGCGCTGCAGGACCCCGTTGCTACGTTCGCCATGCCGGTGACGGCTTTGCGCTACGAGCCGTTGGTCGACGTTCAAGGCCGCAACTTTGCGGAAGGGCAGGCGGATATCGCGATCCGGGGAGGGACATTTGAAAACACCGGTTTCCGGATCGGTGCGCTTTCTCTCTACGATCCATTGACCGGTCATTATGCGGATGAAATTCCAATCGCGCCCGCGATGCTGACCGCTCCTACGATTTTAACCGGCGCTGAAAATGCGGAGTGGGGTTGGAACGCTAACGCGGGCACCGTCGCGTATCAATGGAAGCCGATTCGCAATGCCGGTTACGCATCCGCCAGCGTGGGTAACTACGCCACGCGCGGCGCAGAGTTCTACGATGGTTACACCTCGGACCAATTGTTCTTGGGCCGCCACTTATCCGCCGATGTCTCGGCGAGCTACTCGCGCTCGGATGGTTCGCGTCCGTTTGGCGAAAGCGATTTTCGGCGCTACAACGTTCGTCTCCAAATGTCGGATACGACATCTCAAACCGATCTGTTTCTCGGCTATCAATCGAAACAGTTCGGCTGGCCCGATCTTTATACACCGTTTCCCAAGATTTTCGAAACGGACGATTTGCGCACGACATTGCTGTTGCTGAATCACCGCGTCGATCTCGGGGGCGGAGATTATGTCAGCGCAGGCGGGTACTTCCGCCGGAATCTCGATCACTACGTTTTTAATCGCACGGATGCGGGTGCTTTCTTCGCACCGTTTCCAAGTCTGCCCGCTTTTCACGAAGACTGGGTTTACAGCGCGGGAGCGGAAGGTCGCGTGACGTTGGACGAAATTCATTGGAATTTTTCGGCGACGCTGGAGAGCGATCATTTGCACTCGACCACGCTGGTTTATGGGAAATTCAGCTCCCGCGCACAGGAGAAGGTGATGGTTGCGCCGGAAAAAGACTGGACGCTCGATGGAGGCCGATTGCTTACGGCTAAGGTGGGTTTGACCTATGATGATTCGAATCGTGATTCCGGGACGCTTTCTCCTCTCGCCGAGATCGCGGTCGACCATCTCAATGGCGCCGCTGGTCTCAACAAAGTTTATGTTTCCTACGCGCGCACGACGGAAACGCCGACGTATTTTGCCCTGAACTCCAACCCTTCCGGCGGACTCTTTTTCGGCAACTCGGATTTAAAGCGCGAAACCTCAAACAACCTCGAACTGGGTGCGACCGCGGCCAATGGCGCGTGGAGTACCACTGCCGCCGTTTTCTATCGTCGCGACAACGATCTCGTCGATTGGACCTATGCCTTCGATGAAACGAATGCTCGCGCGGCGAACTCCGTTGATATCGACAATGCCGGCGTCGAGCTCGTTTCTCGTTATACGTCGAAAACCTTTGATCTCACGTTTGGCTACACCGCCTTGCACAAACACGCGAACTACGGCGAGAGCGATGTCGATGCGAGTTTCTACGCGCTGAATTATCCGGAGCAACGCGTGACCTTTGCGGTGGTGGCGCGTCTCGGCCACGGCTGGGAAGTCCGCATGGATAACGAATTTCGTGATCAGAAACCGGATGCACTGCGGAGTTCGACGAGCCATCCCTTTCTCAGCTCGGCCGGAGTGTATTATGCGGTGCCGATGATGCGCGGACTACGGTTGTCCTTCGAGGTCGATAACCTCTGGAATACGAATTATCAGACAGTCCCGGCGGTGCCTTCGACCAAGCGCGAGTACGCATTTGGTGCGACCTACTCCTGGTAATTTATGGAAACGAAACGCTCGGTGACGCTTGAGGACGTTCGGCAGATTTACACGCTGCCGTTTACTGAATTGGTTTTTCGCGCACAGAGCGTTCATCGTGAGTTTCACGAAGTGGGAAAGGTGCAACTGAGCACGTTGCTCTCGATCAAAACGGGGCGCTGCCCGGAGGACTGCAAATACTGTCCGCAATCCTCTCACTACGAGACGTCGCTGCAGATCGAGCCATTGATGCAGGCGAAGGAAATCGTGGATCGTGCTGCCGTCGCAAAAACCGCGGGCGCCGAGCGATTCTGCATGGGTGCGGCTTGGCGGCAGGTGCCAGATGGGCCGCAATTTGAAACCGTTTTGGCGGCCGTGCGCGGTGTCGCGGCGCTGGGCGGCCTCGAGGTCTGTTGCACGCTCGGGATGATGCGGCCCGACCAGGCGGAGAAGTTACGCGAGGCCGGTTGCGATTATTATAACCACAATCTGGATACATCGCGCTCGCATTATTCAAAGATCATCACGACGCGCCGCTACGACGATCGTCTGCAAACGCTCCAGACGGCGCGCAAAGCGGGCTTGAAATTGTGCTGTGGTGGAATCGTCGGAATGGGAGAGTCGGTGGAAGATCGGCTCGGGCTTTTGTTTGAGTTGGCGCAACTGGATCCGCCGCCTGAGTCCATTCCCATCAACGCCTACGTTCCGGTCGCCGGCGTGCCTCTCGCGGAATCGGCGCCGGTCGATCCGATCGACTTTGTGCGTATGATCGGGACCGCTCGTATTTTATTTCCGCGCGGTGAAGTGCGACTTTCTGCCGGCCGAACGTCCATGAGCGAGGAGCTGCAAGCGCTTTGTTTCTTGGCCGGAGCGAACTCGATTTTCTTCGGCGAAAAATTGCTGACTACGCCGAATCCGGACGCATCCGAGGACCGTGCGTTGCTCCAGAAATTGGGCTTGAACGGGAGCTGAAAAGGGTTTTCTCGCTCCTGGTGTCGCGCACGGCCTTGTCCGCCTCCTCGAAAGCGAGCGGTTTGCTCGGAGGTGGGATGCCTATAAACGGGCACGCTCCCAGGGCGCGGGTCCTTTTTTTGCGCACCTCGCAGTTGACAACCGAGCGTGATCTTCGGTCATTGCGCGGATGCCTGCTAATCCGTTTCTCGATGCGTCATTCAATATCCGCTGGGCTGATCTCGAGCCCGCGCTGATTGAACCCGCCATCGCGCAGGCCTTAGCGGAGTCGCAGGCAGCCATCGACGCGATTGGCGCGCAGCCATTGGATCAGCTTACGTACGCGAATACGTTTCTCGCGCTCGAACACGCCACGGAAAAACTAAACATCGCCTGGACACGAGTCACTCATCTCCAGTCGGTCGCGGACACGCCCGCGTTACGTGATGCGCACAATGCGGCGCTGCCGAAAGTTTCTGCCTTTTTCGCCAGCATCCCGTTGAATCCGGCGCTCTGGTCGCGGCTCGACGCCTTTGCCAAAACGCCCGCAGCGAAAGCGCTCACCGGCGTGCATCGCCGCTTTGTTGACGAGACGGTTGCTGACTTTCTTCAACAAGGCGCTGCGCTGCCCGCGGACAAGCGTGCGCGCCTCGAGGCTCTCCAAACAGAACTCGCCCAGGTCACGCAAAAGTTTTCCGAAAACGTGCTCGATGCGACCAACGCTTGGCAACTGGTGACCGAAGATGTGCGACGTTTGGACGGACTTCCGCAGCACGCCCAAAATGCCGCTCGCCGCAGTGCGGAAAGCAAAGGTTTCGGTACTCCGGAAAAACCGGCGTGGCGCTTCACGCTCCACATGCCTTCGCTCGAGCCGGTCCTTTCCTACGCGAATGATGAGTCGTTGCGTCGCGAAGTTTGGTCGGCTTCCGCCGCCGTCGGCGCAAAGCCGCCGCACGATAACACCGCGTTGATTCCACAGATTCTAAAACTCCGGGCCGAGAAAGCGAAGCTGCTGGGCAAACCCCATTTTGCCGACCTGACCCTCGAGCGGCGCATGGCAAAAAGCGGCGCGCGCGCCCTGGATTTCATCGTCGATCTGGAAAAACGCACCCGCGCTGTTTTCACCGAGGAGTGTGCTGCGCTCGAAGCGTTCAAGGCGTCGCAGACGGGTCAACCGATCGGTCGGCTCGCACCATGGGAAATCGGCTATTGGTCAGAAAAGCTCCGACTCGCGCGCTACGATTTCGATGAGGAAAAATTGCGGCCTTATTTCCCGATGGACCGAGTCATCAGTGGTCTCTTTGAGATCGCGGCGCGTGTATTCAAAATTCGGATCGAAACGTGCTCGCGGGAGGCCGCAGAATTGTGGGATCCGCAGGTGAAGTTCTATCGCATCTCCGATGCGGACAACCGTCATCTCGGTTCATTTTATGCCGACTGGTATCCGCGCGAATCGAAGCGCGGCGGTGCGTGGATGAATTACTTGCTGACGGGCGGCCCGCAGCCGGACGGCTCGCGCTCGCCTCATCTCGGGGTGATCTGCGGCAACATGACGCCACCTGACGGCGATCAACCGGCATTGCTCACGCACAACGAGGTCGAAACCATTTTCCACGAGTTCGGTCACCTGCTTCACCACCTGCTCGGTGAGGTCGAAATCAAGTCTCTCAATGGCGTGAACGTGGCCTGGGACTTCGTGGAGCTGCCCTCTCAGATCATGGAAAACTGGTGCTGGGAACGCGAAAGCCTCGATCTCTTTGCTCGTCATTTTCAGACAGGCGAACGCATCCCGGAAGATATTTTCCGAAAAATGATCGCGGCGAAAAATTTCCGTTCGGCTGCGGCGATGATGCGTCAACTCGCCTTTGCCCAAATGGATCTCGCGCTGCACGTGCGCGCGGAAGAATTTGCCAGCTTGCCGGACGTCGAACCGGCGGCTCGCGCGTTGGTGGAAACCTGTTTGGTTCCGACCGAGCCCCCCGCGCCGACGGTATTGAAGCGATTCAATCACATCTTTTCCGATCCGGTTGGGTATGCGGCCGGCTATTACTCGTACAAATGGGCGGAGGTCTTGGATGCGGATGCGTTCACTCAGTTCCAAGAAAAAGGCATTTTTAACGCCGAGGTCGGCGCAGCCTTCGTGAAGCACATTTTGAGTCGAGGAAACTCCGCCGATCCGGCGGAACTGTATCGCGCTTTCATGGGTCGTGATCCAGACCTTGGCGCGTTGCTGAGGCGAAGCGGCTTGGTTGCGGCCTGACCGCACGCCTGGCACCTCGCCGCTGCTGCGATGCCGAGTGTGATGCGTCGCTTCCTCATCATTTTCTCAATCGCGGCCGCGTTCCTGGCGGCGCTCGTTTTGTTTTCGCCGTACTGGTTGCCGCACGCGCTGCCGGCGATCGCACGGCCTTTGCGCGCCACCGTCGGCTCGTATTCAAGAATCGGTTACAGCCGTTTCGCTTTGGAAAATGTGACGGTTGAGCGACGCACCGTGACAGTGAAAGTGAGTCGGGTAGAAGCGGACACGCCCTGGCTCTGGGCTTTTCGGCGAGTCCTCCATCACGATCACTTGCTGGTAGCCGGCACATGGAGCGTGCAGGTCCATGCACCTGGAGGACCCAAAACACCCCAAGAAGAAGAGGGTTGGGTGGAATTGCAGATGCACCTTTCACGCATCGCTAGCGGGTTAGAAAAATGGTTGCGGCGCGCGTCGATCGGCCCCGGCAGTGTCGATTGGCCCCGGAATGAAATTTCAGTGGAAGGCGCGGTTTGGCAGGGCCGCGATCTGGCCGTCAAGCAACTGCAGTGGCGCGGCTATCGGAGCGACGTTGATTTGAACTTTGATTCTGCACCCGGTCGCTGGACGCTCAAGGCTCGCGGCGCGATCCCGGCAGCGCAGGTGAACGCTCAGGCGGACGGAGCGCATGTGCAGGGTGAGGCGGTTTTTAACGATCAGCACGCGCCCTTTTCCCTGGAGTTTCCAACCGTTGGATGGATGCCTCAAAAAGCCTCGGTCGAAGCAGCAAACTGGCGGATCCCGAGCAGCATTTTTCAATTGCGCGGTTATTCCGACCTGAGCGGCACGGTCCGCGCCTCCTGGGCCGATCAGCAGTTCGCCGTTGATGCCGACGCCCAGGGCAGCCCGACAACCGGAAGCCATTACCCGCCCATTAAAGTTTCAGTTCACGGGCACGGCGATCGGGCCAATTATGCCGTGGAAAAAGTCGACGTCGCGGTTCCGGGCGTCGAGGCGCATCTCGATCGCCCCGTGGAAGGATCGTTTGTAGAGAGTCAAAACCCGATGACTCGGCTGGCGTCGCATTTTTCAATTCGCGCGCGATTGGCCGAAATTCCTGGAATCGATGCCACTGGCGAACTGCAGGGCGTCGTCGATGTTCAGCCGCGGCAAAAGGGAATTCCTCTGCTTCAATTCACCGCGCAAGGAAACGATATTTCGCGAGGAAAATTTCGGGCGTCGAAGGCAACCATCGAAGGAGACCTCGCCTGGCCCCTGCTGACTATTCAGCAGCTTGAGTTGAAAGCCGGCGCCGATTCGTCCGTGCGTGCCAGTGGCGGAATCGATTTCGCCGCGCATACCGTTAAGGCGGTTAAAATCAACGGCTCGTTGGAGCCGTCGCTTTTTCAAGCCTGGCTTCCTGCTGGGGTTTCGCTGTCGCGCGCGCGAGTGCATGCGCAGGCGGATGGCCCTCTCGAGACCTTTGCCCAAGAAGGAAAAATCGAGCTTGATGCTTTGCAGGTCCGGCAATTCCAACCGGCGGTGGTTCATCTCAATTGGCAAGGCGAAGGAATGGCGGTCAATAATTATGACGTCAGTATCCAAGCTGGCCATACAGAGATTCACGCGTCGGGAAATGCCGATTTGGACGAAGTGAAGTTCGATCGTTTCGTCTGGCATCAGGGCGGTGTCGATCGGCTGACGTTGCAAACTCCCACTCGCATTGTTTGGCGGCCGAGCTTGAAAGTGGAAGGGTTGGATTTGCTCGGGCCCGCGGGCGAGCTGCATCTCTCCGCTGCCTGGGGCGAGAAAGGACAAATCGCGCTGTTTGCGCGCGGTATCGAGTCGACCTGGTGGAGCGATCTCTTGCCGATCGCTCCTTTTGATTGGTCGGTCGGCAATCTCTATCTCAAGGCCAATTGGGATAACGGTCCGGTTAGCGGAGACGCCACTGCGCGATTAACCGTCAAGCTCGCGGATCGCACGCCGATCAATCTAACGATTTCCGCCAACGCGAACGGCAAATCCGTCGTTCTGCAGCGACTACAAGCCGCGGAGGACCAAACCGAGTTGGCCAGCTTCTCCGGAGAATTCCCTCTCCAACTTTTTGCCGGCGCGCAGCCCCATATCCTCGTGGAGCATCGGATTTCGATGCGGGTGCAAGGGAACCTCAATCAGGGCGCACCGGAATGGACGGAGCTGACCAAACGGGTTGGCATAACCCTCTCGCAACCGGACGTGACAGTTTCGCTGAGCGGCACGGTCGACGAACCGCGCGGCTCCCTCGTGTTTTCTGCGGCGGAATTACAATTGGATTCTCGTTATGGCCAGCGTGCCTGGCCCAAGATCGATCGAGTGCATGCGGAAGTGACGGCGGATGGGTCTAAACTTGAATTGAAATCCGCTGGCGCCTCGATCTCTGGTCAGTCGATTGATCTTTCCGGTGTGCTGCCTTTGCGCGGAGAGACCTGGACGGAGCTGAAAAAGAGTCCTCTGGCGATATTGCGACGCGATGTCAGCGTGCGACTGCGCGTGCCAGATGCCGATTTATCGGCAATCGCGCCCTTGATTTCTCCGGAGCTTTTCCCGCAGGGCCACCTCGATGCAGATATTGCTTTGAGCGGCTCGGCGCCCTGGCAAGGCCATTTGCGATTTCGGAATTTGGCGACGAAGCCACTCGGCTCAATCGGCCGACTCCGGGATATCCACGGGGACTTGAGTTTCGAAAATCGAGAAGTGATTCTCAACGATGTCGAACTCGGCTTTGGCGAACGTCCGATCAAGCTCTCGGGGCGGATCGATGTGCAGGATGATCGCGCACCGCGTATTGAACTTTCCGCTACAGGAACCGATTTGCCCTTCGTCCGCCAAGCCGGGCTGCTCGTTCGTGGAAATGTGAATCTGACACTGACCAGTGCGTCGCGGAAAACACTTCGACCCATCATTCGTGGCGACGTCCAGTTGACCGATGGCCTCTTCGTCTCGGACGTGCGCTCGCTTATTCCGCGGGGTGGCGGCAGCGGCCCGCAACTCCGACCGCCTTATTTTGCGGTTGAAAGCGAATCGTTCAAAGACTGGCGAATCGACGTGAACGTGCATGGCGACAAGTTTCTTCGGGCCAAGACAACCGTATTCAACGGCCTCGCCTCCATGAATTTTCACCTCCTTGGCACGCTCGGAGATCCACGTGCGCTCGGTGAATTGCGGATCTCGGAGGGCCAAGTTCTGTTTCCGTTTGCGACGTTTTCCCTCAGCGACGCAACGGTGCGATTAACCGATTCCAATCCCTACGATCCGGCGCTTGGCTTGTTCGGAAAGTCACGGCGCTACGGCTACGATCTTTCGATGGAGATCACTGGCAATGCCTCGGCCCCGGTGATCGCCTTTTCCTCGAACCCATCGCTGACCTCGGAGCAGGTGCTATTGATGGTCATGGCCGGCGAGGTTCCGAAAGATGAAATCACCTATTCGACCAGCCAAAAGATTTCGCGCTTGGGCACATTCTTTGGACAAAGTCTGCTCGGCAGCCTCAGCGGCGGTTCCGGCCAAGATCGTCTCACCATCACAACCGGAGAAGAAGTTTCCCTCACCGGCCGTGAAACTTACGACGTGGAATATGCGCTCAACGATCGCTGGTCCCTGATCGGCGAGTACGATGAATTCGACGATTACAACGCGGGCGTGAAATGGAAAATTTTGCGACGCCACAAAGCGGATGACACGAAAAAATAGATTCATCATTGCCGCGTTAATCGCATGCTCGGTGTTTTTCGGAGTCGCTCCTTCGCTGATTTCGAAAAACAACGAGCCCGCCAAGGCGAAAATCATCGTTCGAGGACTCGGCCTGATCGGCGATCGCTCGACGCGGCTTTCTCTCCAGAGCCTGTGGGGAGACCGCTTGGGGGCGACGCTTAACTCCGATCAGATCGAAGACGCCACGCTGTTCATAACCTCGAATCTGGCCCAGACCGGATTTCAACATCCTGTGGTCGAGCTAAACGCGGTCCTCGCGGATGGAACGAAGAAAAAATTCGTCATCGATCCGAATGCAGAGTTGCCCGTTCCGATGGGACTCCAGGTCAGGTCGGCGCGGTTTGAAGTCGATAAAGGGCGGCGTTCCTATCTCGAGGACGTATCCATCAATGGCCTACACGTGATTTCGGAAAAGCAGGCGCGCGACCTGTTTTTCAGCGACGTCGCGCTCTTCGAAGGCAAGGCGGCCCGAGCCTATTCGCAGGGACGACTGAATCGATCCGCCGACGCCTTGAGCAGCGACTTGCGCCAACGCGGTTACGCGGACGCGACGGTGAAAGTCGTCCACGTCGACATCAATGAACACACCGGCGCGGTGAAAGTACAGGTCGAGGTTAACGAAGGTGCGCTCTGGAAACTCAGGAGTTTGCGGACCGATGTGCGCGGAGTGGATCTCCCGGAACTGGAGCCTTTGCGCCAACGGCAGGGAATCCTCTGGTCGTCTTTCCGCACTCAGGACTTAACCGAAGAAATCCGCCGCGCGTATTTCAAGAAAGGATACGCAGATGTCCTCATCCGCATTGAATTGAAACCGGAACCCGCGGTGAACGGCATCCGTCTGCTCGACGTGGTCGCCCATATTCAGAGCGGGTCGGTGGTGAAAATCGGCGAGGTAAAATTCGTCGGCGAGAAGCGAGCGCGACCGTCGTTGTTAAAAAAACGAAGCGAATTGAAGTCGGGTGAGCCGCTCAATCCGATCGACACGGAACAGGCGCGGTACCGACTGTCGCGGCTGGGCGTGTTCGAGTCGGTCGATTTGAAATACGAGCCGACGACCGGGGCGGTGCGTGATCCGATTTTTGTGCTCGATGAATCCCGTCGGATCGAAACGAACTTATTAATGGGCTACGGCAGCTACGAAAAGCTGCGTGGGGGAGTGGAAATTCTCCAGAAGGATCTTTTTGGTTTGGCTCATCAGAGTCGGTTAGAACTGATTCAGTCTTTCAAGAGCAGCAAAGCGGATTACACTTACACCGTGCCGGAAATTTTCGGCGAGTCCGTCGATGGATCGCTGCGACTTTTCGGGCTGCGCCGCGAAGAAGTCGCGTTCTTGCGCGAGGAATATGGAGCGACGATCACGTTGAAGAAGAAGTTGTCCGGCCTGGGGGCCGAGGGGACCCTTGGCTACACTTATCAATCGCTGCTCAATCCCGAAAACGATCTCTACACGAGTTCGATCGACCAAAGGGAAGTCACGGTTGGCAGTATCGATGTCGGCCTGACCAAGGAGGCCCGAGACAATCCGCTGCGACCCGAGCGCGGGTACCATCTTTTTTTCCAAGCGGAATTGGCCGCGCACGAACTCGGTTCGGACGTGAACTACCAGCGCGTCGAACTCGGAGGAGACTATCATACGTCGTGGGGACGCGGGCGTTGGATCCATGCGGGGCTCAGCCACGGCTTCGTGACCACCCTCGGTTCAGGTGACCAGAACTTGCCGCCCGATCGCCGGTTTTTCCCGGGTGGCGACGATAGCATCCGCGGTTATGCGGAAGGGCAGGCGAGTCCGCGCGGTCCGGACGGTCGGTTTATCGGCGCGAAAAGCTATGTCTTGGCTGATCTCGAGGTGGAGCAGGCACTAACCAAAAACTGGACTCTGGTTGGGTTCACGGATGCCCTCGGCGTGACGGGAAAGCTCTCATCCTATCCGTTCGATTCGGAGATGGTGAGCGTGGGACTTGGAATCAGATATTACACGTTGATCGGGCCAGTCCGTTTTGAGTACGGCCAGAACGTGAAACGGCGGACGGGTGATCCGATTGGCGCCTTTCATTTATCGATTGGATTTCCATTTTGAGCAGGAAATCAGCCGTGTTTTTGTAAAACCGGTCTGCTGGAGTTTTGCGGCGAGCTGTGTTCATTAAGGGAAATGTACCTGCTTCATACCAGCTTAGGACTTTGGGTCCTCTTTATTATCGTCCCAATCGTTCTGGGGATGTACGCGCAAGCGCGCGTTTCGAGTGCTTACCAGAAAAATCTGGGGGTGCCTTCGCGCGGACGAATCACGGGTGAAGAAGCGGCTTCCGCAGTTATGCGTAGCGCGGGGATCACGGACGTCGAGATCGTCGAAGTCCCAGGTCAGTTAACCGATCACTATGATCCATCGGAAAAAAGGCTCGCGCTCTCGAGTGAAAATTTTCGAGGGACCAGTTTGGCCGCCGTCGGGGTGGCGGCGCACGAAGCCGGCCATGCGATCCAGCATAAAGTCGGCTACGCCATGATGACGGTTCGGCAGAATCTTGTTCCAGCCATGCGCTTTGCTGCGCCGATCGCTTACCTCTTTTGCGGCTTCGGTTTCATGTTTTTGGGCCGAGCTGGAGGTTTGCTAGGCGAAATCGGCTTGGCCGCGTTGGCCGTGTTGACTCTCTTTCAGCTTGTGACCCTGCCGGTGGAATTCGACGCCAGCCGGCGTGCGAAAGCTCAGTTGGTCAATCTCGGGATTCTCGAGCGTGATGAAATGAAAGGCGTGAACGAGACCCTGGATGCGGCGGCACTCACTTACCTTGCGGCCTTCATTGCTTCGCTCGGCAACCTGCTTTACCTGCTTTCGATCCTTTCCGGCGGCCGGCGAAATGATTAAAAGTTTTTTAACGCACTCGTTTCCAACTCATTAAGCGTTCGGTGGGTTGCCAAGTTTTGTAGATTCGCTTAAAAAAGCGGATCGTTGAGAGGTCGTTTTTCCAGCCGGCTCCTGCCTTTTATTCACGTTTTCTCCCAGAATCGATGGGGGAAGGCGTGTCTGCGTTATGCTCATTCCACCACGGTTAATCTGGTTGGATTGGCACGGCATTTCGAAGGATCGCGCCGGTACTTGAATCTGCCTAAAAGTCGGGCGGTCGATCCGTTTTCCGCGGGCGCTCGGTCTCAGATTCAGGTGATTTCCACCCACTCCGCGGAAACGTTCCGACGACGTCTCCCCGCGTTGCCGGAAGATCCTAGCGTTCTCTCTTATTTTCATCAACACGCCGTTGAGTATTCGGCAGGCCAATACGCGGCGGTGCTGAAAGGTGGATCGGCCTGGGGGTGTGCGCATGGCGGGGTGTTCACGTGTATGGGCGAGTTTGTTCCGATCTTTTCCCGCGATCCATGGGGACCTGCTTTGCATGAAGTTTGGCGACGTCCTTACTTGCCGGCGCCGCGTCGCCTGGCAGGAAGAGCTCTCTACCTCATCACGCCTGAAGCGGCGGGTAATTATCATCATTGGCTGATCGATCTTTTGCCCAGGGTTGGAATCGCTGAAGCGGCCGGTTTTGTTGCGAGCGAATTCGATTTCGTCATTTTGCATGGCGCGACTAGGCGGTATGAGCGGGAAACCCTCCAAGCGTTAGGAATCAAGCCGGCAAGAGTCGTGGTTCTCGGTTCAGGCGATCGCGTTCAACCGGACGAACTCGTCGTGCCTTCGCTCAAGGTCGATAACCAAGGCGTGCCGTTGAACCATCTCCATTGGCTCCGTAACCAGTTTCTGGGTACAACGCCCGTTGCACGGAAAGGCCGACGACTTTATTTGAGTCGAGGAGATGCGGCCTCGCGTCGACTGCTTAACGAAGCCGAAGTGTTCGGAATGCTGGAGCAAAAAGGGTTTGAAAAAATCAGCCTTTCCGCTCTCAGCGTGCGTGAGCAAGCTGCGCTCTTTGCTTCTGCAAGCATCGTGATCGGAGTCAGCGGTGCTGCATTTGCGAACGTTGCCTTTTGTGCGCCGGGAACTCGCGTTGTGGAATTCGCGTCGCCGCGTTGGCTGACAGTTTATCATTGGATGATTTCCGCCCGATTGAATCTCGAGCACACCGTCATTCTGGGCGAGGGGAGCATTCCCGACTCAACCCCGCAGATCAGCGGAAGACTTGCGAATATTACGATTGACCGCCGAAAAGTTCAGCAACTGCTCGAGACCATTTGCTGAAATTTCGGAGGTTCTTCGCAGGAGAGAGAAAGATATAGAGTCTCCTATTTTGGTCGTTCGTTTCGGGCGCAATCTCGTTTCCAATACTAATGTTAGTATGTTTTATATGAAAGCGACGTCAATTCGTCAAAAATTGATGAAACGTCCTATAAATATGCTTAATAAGTTGGAAGACAGGCTTTTACACTAAACTTGTACTGTCAATCTTTGTCGATTTCCCTCAAACGACAGAGCGTTCTACTCAAACGACATAGTGCTCGACCCGTTGCTATGAAGAGGCGGTAAAATCACCAGCTAATGCTACGCGTATGCTCAGTGCGCGATCAGAGTAACCCTGCAAGTAGTGTTAGTCATTTCCCCATTGTTTTCGTGGGCGCCGGTTGGAGTTCATGAAAACACCCGAGAGTCAGCCTTATGCGGCGCTAGTTGACTGTCGGCCTATAAGAGCGCCGCACACCATCCGAATGCAAAGTCCTAAACCAAGAACGACGAGGATTCGCGGCGTAGTGCCAGTTGCACTACTTGCGTCTTCCTTGCTGGCGAATGTCTTGCCAGCGCAAACGGCGCCGGCACCGGCCGCCAACACCACGGCTGATCAGAGTTCCGATTCTGATATCGTCCGTCTGTCCGAATTCGATGTATCGACTGCCCGCGACTACGGCTATCGTGCGACGAACTCGATCGCTGGTACCCGTACCGACACTCCGATCCGCGATGTTCCCCTGAATATTCAGGTGTTCACGAAGGATCTTTCCGACGACCTCCATTTTGTTAACACCGTTCAGCTCGAAGCCTACAGCGCTTCCGTGGTGAACGGCGGATCTGACGCTCGCTCTGATAATATCATTCAGCAGCAGTATCAGTCCTTCGTTTTCCGCGGCTTCCTCCAAAACTGGTCGCTGCGTGATGGCATCCGTGAATACGATCCTGTGGATACACAGGACATCGCGCGTGTCGAATACGTCAAAGGTCCGGCCGCCGCTCTGTACGGTTTGGCTTATCCGGGTGGCGTGCAGAACAATATCACCAAGAGCGCCGATCTCTCGAAGAGCTTTACCGAGCTTCGTGTGAGTTCCGGTAGCTACGGCGAAACTCGCGGCACGATCGACACGAACGTCGCGTCGAGCATCAACGGTCACAAATTCGCACTCCGCTTTAACGGCGTTGACGAAGAGACTCGCGATAACCGCGCGCACTCGAAGGGTTACATCTCGATGGAAGCCGTTTCGGCGACCTTCATGCTGACGCCCACGACCAAAGTCGACGGTCTCTACGAACAAGGCGACAAGAAGAAGCCAAACGGTCTCGGCTACTTCACGACGGACGAAGGTCCGGAATATCGCAATGCTGACGGCAGCAATAAGAATCAGGCCGCGATTCCGCTGCAGATTCTCCATCCTGAGATTCCGTGGACCTGGAACTGGTCGAACGGCCAGGACTTCCGTACGCTGTCGACCGCGCTTTATCGCGCGAAGATCACGCAATCGATCGGGGATAACTTCACCGTTCAAGCCTACGCTCAGTATTCCAACCGCCTTCAAATCGATGGCCAGGGTTGGGATGCCAACGGTTCCGGTGGCGCTGACTCCTGGGAATCCCCGAACTCTGGTTGGATCCAGAGCCCTTCCGGTGATACCATCCAGGAAACCTACCACTACCGGGATTGGCAGAACAATATGCACGCTTACGGTGCGACCGGTGTCTATAAGCTGGAAACCGGCCCGGTGAAAAACACCTTCGCGTTCGGTTATAATATGTGGAGTGAGCGGGAATTGTCGGTCGACAAGGCCGATCCTAATCAAAATCCGCTTATCTTCCCTCTCGAGGCGAACATCCCGATCAATATCCCGTTTGGTCCTCCTCCGGGCTTGGTTCCGGTTATCAGCAACAACCAGTTTGGTCCGGGCAATCCGGGTGGTAACGCTTATAACCACGAGAATAACTCGAACAACTACTACTACATCAACTGGCAGACTTCGTCGCTCGACAACCGTTTGAAGACGAACATCGGTCTGAATCACACGTCGATCAAACTCGAGCACTGGGACGATGGCGTTTCCGCTTCTCCGAGCAACGTCTACAACGCGAGCAAATGGTCTCCGCTGTTTGGCGCGACGTTTGATGTGGTCAAAGATGTCTCGGTTTTCGCTGTCCACTCGACATCGCTCTTCCCCGATACGACGAAGGATTCCTACGGCCGCCAGTTCTCGCCGCAGGTTGGTTCCAGCATCGAAGCCGGCGTGAAGGTCGACTTGTGGGATCAGAAGGTCACGGGCACCGTCAGTGTCTATCGCATCCGCCAAAGCGGTGGTTCGCAAAACGATCCAACCCACTCGAACTTCCAAACGGATAAGTTCGATAACGATTCACCCGCGCAGCGCTTGATCGATTTCCCGACCGGCCAGCGTCCGGCTCTGGGCGACAACGTCGCTGGTGGCACCCAGGAATCGAAGGGTATCGAAGAAGACTTGATCTTCCAACCGACGCATCAATGGCAGATCTTGACCAGCTTCGCTCACAATAACGAAGAGGTCACTGCTTCGAAGACACCGAGCACGATCGGCCAGTCCGTTCCGTTCCACACCAACAACCTCTACGCGATCCTCACGAAGTACACCTTCTCTGATGGTCCTGCCAAGGGTCTTTATGTTGGTGGCGGCGCCCACGGCGGCTCGCAACAGCTCCAGGGTTATGTGACCGATCCGGCGACCGGCAAGCTAGTAGGTCGTTATTATGATACGCCGTGGCGCGTCCAAGCGTTCGCTGGCTATCACTACAAGATCTGGGGCTACAACACGCTGCTCCAGCTCAATCTCGACAACATCACGGGTGCGCCTGAATACGTCGGCTGGAAAGCCACGAGCAACCCGAACAAGTTGGCGACGGTTGGCTACAAAGTTCCGAATCCGACCACGTTCACCGTGACGCTCGGCGTCGACTTCTAATCGACCGTAACCACTACGGTTTTGTTTGAAAGGAGGGCGAGCAATCGCCCTCCTTTTTTTTGCGCCTATGTCCCTGCATTCACCTACTCCGTCTTCGCGCTGGAGCACGCTCGCGCGACCTGGAGCGATGGTGCTGGGCGCTCTTTTGTTGTGTTGGCGCGATCGCTCAGCGTCTTGGCCCTGGGGCGTCGTAATCGCGGCGATAACTCTGCTGATCCTCGCCGTCTTCTGGCCCGGTGGTTATGCTCCGGTCGACCGAGCATTGAAATTTCTCCAAGCGCTCACCGTTCAGGCTTTTTCCTGGGCCGTGCTCCTCGTGGTTTTCCTTTTCATCTTCATTCCTGGAAGGTGGATTCTCCGCTCGCGGTCGCGCGCCGTTTTTTGTCGCGAAAAAATGGATACGTACTGGATCGACAGACCGGCGTCCTCGGACACCCGAGATTTTCAGCGGCAATTTTAACCGATGCGCGTTCTCGGAATCAGCGCCTATTACCATGATTCGGCGGCAGCCTTGATCGAGGATGGCGTGATCGTGGCGGCCGCTCAGGAGGAGCGGTTCACACGCCGAAAGCACGATCCGAGCTTTCCGCAACAGGCGGTAAAGTTTTGTTTGTCGCAGGGAAGCGGCACCCCGGATGCCGTGGTGTTTTATGAAAAACCGCTGCTGAAGTTCGAACGGATCCTGTCGACTGTCCTCGCCGTCGCGCCCGCCGGATTCCGCGCCTTCGCCGCAGCCATGCCCAGTTGGTTGCAAAGCAAACTGTGGATCCCGTTTCAGATTGAGGAAGCGCTTCGCCAACTGGGTCATGACGTCGCCGGGAAAATCCATTTCTCCACACATCACCAAGCGCATGCCGCCAGCGCTTTTTTCCCTTCACCTTTTCAGTCGGCCGCGTTTCTCACTTTAGATGGCGTAGGGGAGTGGACGACGACCGCATTTGGGGTGGGCGACGGCAACGAACTCACGTTTTTGAAACAGCTTCGTTTTCCCGATTCACTCGGATTGCTGTATTCAGCTTTCACTTACTTTTGCGGTTTCCGGGTCAACTCGGGTGAGTACAAACTGATGGGCTTGGCGCCTTACGGAGAACCGCGCTACGTCGATTCGATTTACCGCGAGCTGATCGACTTGAAGCCCGACGGATCGTTCCGATTGAACCAACGTTATTTCGGTTATCTTCAAGGCGAACGCATGACCAATCGTCGATTCGCTGCGCTTTTCGGCGGGACGGCCCGCTCCGCCGAAGCGCCATTGACGCGGCGCGAATGCGATTTGGCTCGGTCGATCCAAGTCGTTACCGAAGAGATTGTCCTGCGGATCGCGCGCACGGTGCAGAGCACGACGGGCGCCGAAAATCTCTGTCTCGCGGGCGGAGTTGCACTCAATTGCGTCGCTAATGGACGGCTTCTGCGCGAGGGGCCTTTCAAGCGTATCTGGATTCAACCGGCCGCAGGCGACGCCGGGGGAGCGCTGGGCGCGGCGTTGGCCTATGTTTATCAACAGGCGAAACAGCCTCGTCACCGCGAAGCCCGCGAAAGATTCGATGAGATGAAAGGGGCGTTCTTGGGACCTGTTTCGACGGACGACGAAATTGCTGCCGTCTTGAACGAACATCGCTTGCTCGAATTTGCCGAACTGATCCCGGAGTCCGAGCGTGCGCAGCGCATTGCTCAACTGCTTGCCAACGAAAACGTCGTGGGCTTTTACCAAGGGAGAGCCGAGTTTGGCCCGCGCGCGCTCGGCGCGAGATCCATCCTCGCGGACGCGCGATCGACGCAGATGCAGCGGGTATTGAATCTGAAGATCAAATTTCGCGAATCATTTCGGCCTTTCGCACCCATTGTCCTGGCTGAAAAAACCGGGGAGTATTTCGAACTCAACATCGAGTCTCCCTACATGCTTTTAACCGCTCCCGTTCGAACTGATCGGCGGCTGCTTAAAACGAATCCACCGAGTGCGAATCGGTCGGACGATGCTTCGACCGACTTGCTCACGCGCGTCAACGAACAGCGTTCCGATCTCCCGGCGATCACTCACGTCGATTTTTCAGCGCGTATCCAAACGGTGGATCACAATGTAAATCCAGTTTTGCACGCCGTTTTGTCCGCGTTCGAACAGCAGACGGGCTGTGCCGTATTGATCAACACCTCCTTCAACGTGCGTGGCGAACCGCCCGTGGGTCATCCACGCGATGCGATCGCTGGCTTTCTTGAAACGGGAATGGATGCGCTTGCGATTGGCGGGTATCTTCTCGAAAAGAAAAAGCTGCCGCCGAGCCTTTTAGCAGAGGTGAAACCGCGGTCGTTTGCCCTCGACTAATTTTTCATGCGTTTTGTCCATCATGTGCTGCGTCTCTTCGCCGACCTTTTCGGATTCGCGAGGAAGAATAAAGTTTGGTGGATCGTTCCACTGGTGATCGCTTTGCTTGTCATTGCGGCGTTGATCGTCGGAGTTTCGACGATTTCCCCTTTCATCTACTCGCTCTTTTGAGGGCACGCCATGGCTTGGATCAAGAAACTGCTTTTTGGCATCGTTTTCAGCGCTTTCGTTTTGCTCATTCTTTTTGGTGGCGCGGAATTGATTCTACGTCTCGTCGGCTTTGGCCATTCACCCAAGTTTTGGCGTCGCGAAAAGGACGAGCAGGGACGCGTTTGGATTCGCGACAATCCCTGGGTCACTGCGCCCTTCTTTTCGCGGGAATTGATCCGGCGTCCAGTTGCGTTTCGCCTTCCGGAAAAGAAACGGGATCATGCCTATCGTATTTTCGTGCTGGGCAGTTCGGCCGCGATGGGCGATCCCGAATCTTCATTCTCGATGGCGCGCGTGCTGGACGTGATGTTGACTGCGGCGTATCCAAATATCCACTTCGAAGTGGTGAACGCCGGGATCACCGCGATCAATTCTCACGTGGTGCGGGGTATTGCGAGCGATTGCGCCGAACTGGAGCCGGATTTGTTTTTCGTTTACGAGGGCAACAATGAGGTGATCGGCCCTTATGGTCCGGGCACTGTATTCACTCCATTCTTACGCGGCCCGGGCGCCATCCGCTCGGCCGTCTTCTTGCGTGGATTGCGCATTGGACAAGTTTTGACCGAACTCACTGATCACGGGAAAACGGCCAAAACCGACGGCCTTCCGGAGGAGTGGGGCGGGATGAAAATGTTTTTGGACCACACGATCGGACCGGATGATCCGCGCCTGGTCACCACCGCCAGTCTGTTTAAAAATAATCTGCGCGCCATCGTTCGATCGGGCGTCGAAGCCGGCGCGACCGTCGTGCTTGGCACCGTGCTGACCAACGAGCGAGATTTCTCGCCTTTTCAGTCGCGCCATCGCCATGGATTGAGCACCGATGCCCTTCACGCGTGGGAAGGAGATGTGGCGAGCGGTAAGGCTTCTTTGAATACAGGAGACTGGTACGAAGCGGAGCGACAATTTCGAGCTGCGCTCGCGATTGATGATGGGTTTGCCGAAACGCATTTCGAGCTCGGACGTGCCCTGCTCGGTCAAGGAAATACCAAGGATGCCAAACCGGAATTCCAGCGAGCCCTTGACGATGATTGGCTGCGGTTCCGGACCGATTCTCGACTCAATGCCGCAATTCGCGAAGTGGCCGGCGACGATTCAAGTCATCGAGTCGTCCTCGACGACTTGGTCGCGAGCGCGGAAACGCAGACCCGCGATGGTCTCGTCGGTGACGATTTGCTCTACGAGCACGTGCATCTGAATTTCCATGGGACCTACTTGGTGGCGAAAGATCTGTTTCGCGTTGTCTCGGACGATTTGGTCCGCCGTCAACTGATCCAGGTTGCTTCGAATTCTCCGCTCGATGTGGACGCTCTCCGGAATCGCTTGGCGTTTACGGTCTATGATCAAGCGATGATCGGCAAGCAACTGCTCGGTCGGTTTCAAGGTGCGCCTTTCAACGCTCAATCGAACAATGCGGAACGGATCGCGTTATTTCGGCAGCGAGATGCGCGAGCGAATCAATTGCTGGAGCTGCCGCAAAGCGCTTCAATGATTTTGGAGGTCTACGATCAGGCTCTTGCGAGCAGCCCGGACGACTGGGTGCTGCAACGAAACGACGGAATGGCGCTGCTGGCGTTTCATCGTCCCGACAAGGCGAAAGCGAAACTCGATCAGGCGTTGTCCATCATTCCAGACGATCCCGATGCCTTGTATGCAAGCATCATCGCCGATCAACAAGCAGGTGATGGGAACGGTGCGCATGCGCGTTTGGAGACGCTCAAGCGAGTCGCGCCTAGATATCCCGGCATCGATAAACTGGGGCGTTGATTCGTCGACGTTGTCGCGCACGTAGCTGCGCGAGGTCTCACCCAGCTTGCGGATCCGCAGCGCGTCGTACCGCGCAGGTTGCGCTCGGATATACAGAGCGAGTTTTAATCCCGCACTATTGTGGATGCAGCGTCGCGGCGTCAGCGCGAACGACGATCGTCGGCGGCGATTTCCCCCTACGCGCGCGGCGGATGTCCGCCTCCGCGCGTTAAGACGCGCAGCAACCGGGAGGGTCAGCAACTCTGGGAGTTGCGAGTCTTAAGAACGGGCCATGCCGTCGAAGAGCCGATCGTCACGGGCATCGCCGGTCATCTCCGAACTCACTCTGTCAGCATCGCCGCCGTCAGCAACACATCGCCGCGTGGCGTGCCATTGGGATCGTTCAAAGCGCTCATCAAGGTGTTGAGCAAGACGGAGCCTTGGGTCGGATCGCCGAGTGCAATCTTCGCCAGCAATGCTTCGGTTTCTGGCGGCGTGGTCTCGCCGGGTTGAGGATCGAGCGTATGAGGGCGCAGCCAAAGGTGCGGCTCGTTTGCGTACTGGGTGAAGAAACGACCCGCGTTGTCGTCGAATAAATCGCTCTCTGCGCTTTTCAGACTTTGGTGTGCAATGTCCGAAGCTTTCGCATCGATCGCGCGAAATTCGGCGAAGCCGAAAGCGAGATCCGCGAGATCTTCCGCGGTCGCGCGCGTGGGATTGTCGACGGTGTGCAACCAATGTTGTTCGCTCTGAGCCTTGTTCACCAAAAATGTGGCGCACTTCTTCGCGGCGGTCGTGTACCGTGGCTCGTGCAATTGCGCGCCCGCTCGCGTCAGCGCGCCGAGGAGGAGGGCGTTTTCGCCGGTCCAAACCAGTTCGTCGCGCAGGGGGACAGGACGTTGTGCGCGAACGTTCCTCAGCTTGGCCCGATCGGGCGCTAACGTGTTTTCATTTTTAATCGCATCGGCGGAAAACGCTCCCACGAGCAAGTTACGTCCTTTCCATTTTCCACTGGGATCGTTCTCGGTGGAGACGTTTCCGTCGGCTTTGATATGATAAGTCGTTTCAAATAGTGGCGCTTCCTTCGCGCCAAGCGCTTCGTCGATCTGCGCCTTTGTCCAACCGAAGCTGGTTAACCGATCTTCTGGCGTTGCGTCCTCCGCATGAATGGCGGCGCCGTCCTGTCGTATCAGGTTGCTCAATACGTAATCGAGAGCCGAGCGCGCGCCCAAGGCGAACGCGGGGTTTTCCGAAACCTTAGCCGCGTCCAAATAGGCGAGGGCGAGCCGCGCTTGGTCGCTCAGAATTTTCTGAAACGACGGGAAATCTGCGGCCGCCGTCATGCCGCGATGGAAAAAACCGCCGTCGAGCGGATCGTGCAGCGCTCCGGAATTCAACGTTGCGAGAACCTCGAGCGCGCCAGCGCGCCCATCGCCAGGTGTGAGCAGCAACCAGCGCAGGAATTCCGGATCGAGATGTCCGGTCGAGTCGTCGAGCGGAGTTCCCGGCGTCTTGTGTTTCTCCAACCAAGCGGAGCGAACGGTTGCGAAGGTTTCCTTGATTTTCGCAGGATCAAAATCCGGACCTTTGTCGGTTAACTCGGCAGCCTTTGTATTGATGGCGGCTTCGTTCGCCCGACCGACCAGAGTGTCGTGCGAATTTTTCCAACTCGGCGTGATGCGCTCGATGACGTTGAGGATGCCTTCCTTGCCCCATTCCTCAGAAGGGGGCAGATAAGTCGCGCCTTCGAATGGTTTCAATTCTCCGGTCACCCAGACGTTGGCTGGCCAACCCGAAAGCTGTTTTTCGCTGCGCAGATAAGCTTGAAACAAAGCCGCGATATCCGGTTGCACGTCTCGGTCGATCAAGATGCAAACGTAGTCTTTGTTCAGCGCGCCGAAGACTTTCGCGTTGGTGAATGACTGCACCTGCATGGCGCGACTGAGTTCGCTCGTGAACGCACCGATGTGCAGATAGATCGGTTGGCGATTGGCGACTGCTTTGGCGAAGGAAGCTTCGCTCCAGGGCTGCCACTCGATTTTGTCGGTTGCGTGCGCCTGCAGAAATGAGGAGGTCAGCGCTATTTTCGGCCCATCGGCTCGAACCAGCGGCGCAAGCGCAACGCCGGCACCGAGCATCAGAAAACGGAAACGCGGGGAGGAGGTCATGAAAGCGCGAGAAATTAAAATTAAGAACCCGCCGGAAGGATCTCGTGGAGTTCGACGAAGAAAACGATGGGCGCGCCTTTGGGCACATCCTTGGGCCACGCGCCGTCGCCAAACGATAATGCAGGCGGCACGTAAATCAGCGCTTTACCGCGTGGAGAGATCAGTTGAACGCCTTCAGCCAATCCGGGAAGCAAGTCGCGCACGGCGATCCGCACACGCGGTCGGCTCAGGCTTTCGATGTGCTCGCCCGTGGGAAGACGTGCGGTGTAGCTGACCAAAATGTTGGAGTCTGGACCGGGAGCTTTGCCAAAGCCTTTGTCGGTGATCCGATAGTGGAGACCGCTCGCCGTTTTCAGCACACCTTCGCGTTCGCGCAAAACCTTGAAGTAGTCTTCAACGGGATTCGATTTTCTCGCGTCGATCTGAGATTGGACCTTCTGGCTAATTTCGTCGCGAAGCTTCTTCGTCTCGTCGTCGAAAACGTAGCCGCGGCCTTCGTAGTCGGCGCGGATACCGCGAATGAACGCGTTGAACTGATCCTCGTTCCAATGAAGGGAAGCGATGCGATTGTTCTGGGAAAGGTAGCTGCCGAGTGACGCATACGCCGTCAACGCGAACGGTAGTGGCGCTTCCTTCGGCGTGGGAGTCGGCGTAGGTAATGCGGCGGTGGATACGGAATCGATGCCGGTTGCCGAATCGGTTTTGGCCTGGGAACTCGTCCGCAAGCACCACGCGAGAAGTGCGGCATTGCCGGTGAGTGAAAGCACGAGCAGCCAGGTCAGTGGCGTGCGGGTGGAAGCTTTCACTTCGCGGGAGCGTTCAGAACGATTTTGGGGAGTCGGGTTTGCCATGGCTGTGTCGTCGTTTGGCCGTTAGGCCAGCGGACCGAAATGGATTGAGGAGGATTTCTCTCCGGGTAGCCAAAAAATAAAGAAGGTGAAGATTGGGAAAGATAGCCTGCTCCGGCCTGAACCTCGGAGGTTTCGGTTGAGCCGTCTCGGAATGTGACCGTGACGCGCGCTCCGATTGCATGCGGATTTCCGCGAGGTCCGCGCAACGCGATGGCAAAGGCCTGGTGCCCTGTGACTCCGCGATTACGCAGGGCAAGGGAAGGGAAATTATTCCGGGTTACGAAAAGATCCGGCCACCCATCGCCGTCGAGATCGAAGGTAACGAGCGCCTTCGCGTCGCCGGGCACGACCAATGCACTCTCGCGCGCGGAGACGGCTGTGAAATTTCCTTTGCCATCACCGCGCAGGAGCAGACCAAGGCCTCCGTCGAAACGGCCGATTTCCGGAATCGGGGCGAAGGAGTTTTGCACGGCGCAGATATCCAGATGCCCGTCGCCATCAAAGTCGCCGACGGCTAATCCGAAGATCGGTGAGAGTTGGGCGTAGGCCGGCAGCACTTCGAAGCGATAATGTCCGTCGGGTTGACTGAGAAAAACGCCGCTGCGAAATTCGGTCGCGGTCAATTTTAGGGCCGCATTGAGGCGCGCTTGGGCGAACACGTCCGAAACCGTCGCTTTGCCGTAAGCTTCAAAGGTGGGGAATTTGCGCCCGATGCCCGAGAAGTTTTGCATCATCTGTTCCAGCGATCGCATCGGATAGAGACGGTCGCCCTCGTACTGAGCGTCGAGCAGTTGCTTGCGGCCGGAGCCGTCGAGGTCGCCCGCGAAAAGCACCGCGGGGTGGGCCGAAGATGCGTGGAAGACTGTATTCAGCCCGAGATTACCGACCACGAAGTCCGGACGGCCGTCGCCGTTGAAATCCGCGCTTACAACCGAGTTCCACCAGCCGGTGCCGGCTGCGGTAAAGCCGAACTCGGAGGACTGATCGACGAAACGCTGACCCTTTTCATTGTGGAAAAATTTCACGCCGCCCCAGTTGAGTGTGACGATCAGATCGAGCCAGCCGTCCCCATCGACGTCGCTCCAGATCGCACCCGTGACCATGCCAACGCGGCGGAGGGCAGGTGCGACCGTTTCGGTCACGTCGACAAATTTGCCGTTTCGGTTTTCGAGTAACGCGCTGGTTGGGACGGAGGGAAATTCGCCGGGGATGACGCGACCTCCGATGAAGAGATCGAGCTGGCCGTCGCGATTGAAATCGGCCGAAGCCACCGCGCCCGCGCTGATCGGCAGTGCAGGAATGCTGTCAGCCGGTGCAGGATTGAAGTGACCGTGGCCATCGTTGAGGAGTAGGCGTGGTTGATAGCCCGGGTCATCCGCAGCTTTAGCGTCGCCGCCTTTCGTGACCAACAGATCGTCCGCGCCATCACCGTTGGCATCGAACGCGAGAATGCCGGCGTCGTTGATTTCGCTCGTGTCGGAAAAACTGCCTTCGCCACTGGCTAAGAAGGAGCCGCCACCAAAGCTGGAGAAAAAGCGACCGGCGTTTCCGCGCGTGCCACCGACGACCAGATCTTCTTCACCGTCGCCATCGAGATCGGTGACCGCGACCGCTGGTCCTTGACGATTCAACCGAATCGTCAGCAAAGGTTGTTTCTTCAACTCGTCGAAGGCCGATTCCTTCGCGACGAATTGGAGGCCTTTTTCGGCAGTCACGTCGACGAATTGACCGGCGGGAATATAATCGCGTTCCGCCGGCGGTTTCAGCGCGGGCGGAGCGATGTTGGGTTCTTCGATGGTGTAGCGGCGATCGACCGGGATGTTTTCCAATGTCTGCACGATCCCGCTCGGCCACTGGACGGTGACGCGTTGGATGGTATCCACATTTCCGAGACCAAAATGGATCATGGGTTCGCTCGAGGACAGGTACCCGCGCGCGAGCAGAAGGGAGCGAACCTGCGTGCCGGCGCTCGTCTCGATCTTCACCCCGGCTCCAATGCCGAAACGATTACTCGCATGCCCGCGCAGATCAAAGATGACCCGATGGCCTGTATTCGAATCGTTGCGACAAACGGTGAACGTTCCGTCGTAGTTCGCGTAGATGAGATCGAGGTCCCCGTCGCCGTCGAGGTCGCCAAAGGCCGCGCCGAACTTTGCACCGACTTGATCGAGTCCCCAGTCCGCGCTGACGTTTTCGAAAGTGAGGTCGCCGCGGTTACGGAAGGCGAGGTTCTTCTCCGCGAGCACGGGGCTGTTGTGCATCATGCGATTTCGCTCCGCGATGCTTTCAACCGCCATCATTTGCCGTCCCAGATCGGCATTATGAAATTCGCGCACGGTTCCGTTGGTGAAAAACGCGTCGATGAAGCCGTCGTTATCCAAATCTTCCAACCGCACCGTCCAAGTCCAGTCGGTTGCCGCCAGGCTGCTGAAGATCGCGGCTTCGAGCATATGGCTGGTGCCCGTGTTGAGAAAAAGCGAGTTGCGCATGTACTGCTGCGCCGCTCCTGGGTTCGTGTCGCTCTCGGGCAGCCCCGCGCGCATGCGCGCCATCGTCCGCTGATCTTTCAGCCGCGTCGTCGTCGCCATGTCGGCGACCAAGAGGTCGATGTGGCCATCGTTATTGAGATCGCCGATGTCCGCGCCCATCGAAGAATGGGGAGTGTGCGGCACGACCCAACTGAGGACGTTGGTGAAAGTGCCGTCTCCATTATTCCGATACAGGATGTCGGGTTCCTTGAAATCGTTCGCGACGTAGAGATCGGGCCAACCGTCTTCATTGTAGTCCCACCACGTGGCCGAGTGCCCCTGCGCGTCGACCGTTGAGATGTGTGCCTCATCGGTGACGTTAGTGAAGGTGCCGTCGCCGTTGTTATGAAAGAGATAGTTGCGTTGACCGGTCGGGCGAGCCTCTGCATCGAGGAGATTGGTTTGGATAAATACATCCAGTTTTCCATCGCGGTCATAGTCCATGAACGCCGCTTGGTCGGAGGCATCGGTCACGGCGAGGCCCCGTTGGGCGGCTTCTTCTTTGAAGGTACCGTCGCCTTGATTAATATAAAGTAAGTTCGGTGCACCGAAGCGGCTCACGTACAGATCGAGTCTCCCGTCGTTGTTGATATCGACAAAGGTCGCGCCCTGCTTCCACGCATCGGTCGGGCCGCCCACGCCGGCTTGAGCGGTGACGTCTTCGAATTTGAAATTCCCCAGGTTGCGGTAGAGATGATTTTCCCCGGTTTTGCACACGACGAAAATGTCCGGCTTCCCGTCGCCGTCGAAATCGCCGATTGCGACGCCGGTGCCGATGGGACCGATCGTGAACTCCGGAAACAGTTCAGCCCACATTTTCGGATCGTCGTAGTGATTGATCGCGACGATGCCGGTTTCGGAAGGCGGCAGGGTTTTGAATAGCGTTGCGCCGCGCGGGCCGGAAAGCGGTTGAAAAGCGGTGGACGTGACGCCGTTAGCATCGCCGGCTGCAATGGCCGCAGTGGGGGAACCGCCGAGGACTGCGGCGACGAGGATGCCGCACAAGGAAGGCGAGGAGATCCGCATCGAAGAAAATCGCATGGACGAAAGGAAAAGCGGGTGAGGCGCGCTTCGCTGGGACAACAGCAGGTTAACCCTAACGTTAGCGCAAAACAGGATTGGCTGGATTAGTCGTGCGAGAAAGCCTGAAAGTTTTCTTTCTCTCCTCATGCGGCGTCTCTCTTGGCTCTGGATCACCTTGGTTCTCGCGCTCGGCGCGGCCGTGTCCGCCTGCCGCCATGAGGACACGGCCGCTAACGTTGCCCTGAAGCCATCGCGGCCACCGGTATTTACTACGGAAACGTTCAAGCCGGAAAATATCGGTTCACCGCTGGATGGGCGACCGTGGATCGCCCACGTCAACGTGGTCGACCTCGATCACGATGGCTTGATGGATATTTTGGCCTGCGATGGACAGAGAAACGAAATCCTTTGGGAGAGACAGGTATCGCCGGGAAAGTTTGAGGAGCACGTGCTTGCTCGCGATATTCCTGGACCGGTGCATGTCGAGGCGATCGATATCGATGGAGACGGCGACCTCGACCTCCTTGTTGCGAGCATGGGCGTTATTTTTCCCAACAACGAAAAAATCGGATCGGTTATCATTCTCGAAAACGACGGGCATCAAGTTTTCACCAAGCACGTGATTGCCGATCACATCGCGCGCGTGACGGATATACGGGCGGCGGATTTCAACGGCGACGGCAAGCTCGACTTGGCGGTCGCGCAGTTTGGTTACGATCAAGGCGAAATCCGGTGGATGGAAAACTTGGGCAACTGGCAATTTCGCAGCCATATTCTCCTCAGCTTGTCGGGGGCAATCAACGTGTGCATTGCCGACATGAACGGTGATCACACGCCCGATATCGTCGCCGTTGTGGCTCAGCAGTGGGAAGAAGTGGTGCTGTTCGAAAATGACGGCGCGGGAAACTTTACCAATAAAGTAATCTTCGGCTCGACCAACGAAGACTTTGGCAGCAGCGGAATCAGTTTGTGCGATCTCAATCGTGACGGACGCCCGGACATCCTTTATTCCAATGGAGACGGTTTCGATTACGCGGAGCCAGGATCGCGCCCCTGGCACGGCGTGCAGTGGTTGGAAAATTTAGGTGGCGGCAATTTTCGTTTTCACCGCATTGGTGATTTGCCGGGCGCTTACAGTCCGATCGGGGTAGATCTCGATGGCGACGGAGCGATGGATGTCGTGGCCGTGAGCGGCTTTGCGGACTGGCGCGATCCAGAGGCCGTGTCGCTGATGGTGTTTCATAACGATGGACAGATGAATTTCACGCCGATGCCGCTGGCACATCGGCCCACCCACTTGCTCACGGTGACGGCGGGAGATTTGGATGGAACGGGTAAACCGGTTTTGATCACCGGCGGATTTCATGCGTATCCGCCCTATGACAACATGAGTCGCATCAGCGTTTGGCGGAAAAAGTAATTGGCCTATGAATCGCGCTGTCGTTTGGACTTTGAGCGGAGTTGTGGCGCTGACCGTCGTGGGCAGCGCCGGTTTTTGGTGGCAGCACCGACAGGCGGAACGCGCTGCATGGCTGGCGACCCGGCCCCCTGAACCAACGTGGTCGCCGAGCGTCTCTGCTCAGTTACGGGAGCGTATTCACGAAGCGGATGCGCGCGTGCTGGAGCATGTCGGTGACGTGAAGGCGCTGAGCGAGTTGGCTCGATTGTATTTGGCGAACGCTTACCAACGGGAGGCCGAGACGGCGTTGCGCGGCTTGACGCGTTACGAGCCGAGAAATGCACATTGGGATCATTATTTGGCGACGTTGTTGGCTGGATACGGTCGGCTCGACGAAGCGATTGTGCTTTGGCAACGCGTGGTTCGGCTCGATCCAAAATATCGAACGGCGCAGCTCAAGCTGGCCGAAGCCTGGTTGAAAACGAATCGTTTGGATGAAGCGCGGAAATTATTTGGTGAGATCTTAGCTAAAGATCCGGGCGAGTCATACGCGGCGTTGGGCTTGGCTCAGGTTGAAATTCAAGAAGGCCGGTGGGCGGCGGCGCGCGAGCATCTCGAAGCGGCAGTGGCGGCCGATCCGCTGTTTTCGGCGGGGTGGGCGTTGCTGGCGACCGTGGCGGACCGATTGGGGGATAGTGCCACGAGCGAGCAGGCTCGGGATAAAGCGAACGTGTTGGGCCGCTTCAAAGACGTGAGTGATCCGTGGATGGACGAGTTGATCCCCGACATTTACGATCCCTATCGCCTTCAGGTCATTGCTTCATCGATCAGCGCTACGGGCGGTGCCGAGAGAGCGATTCCGATCTTGGAGCGAGCCATTCAGATCGCGCCGAACGATTCCCGGCCACATCGGCAGTTGGGCAAACTGGACGTCATGCTTCATCAGAACGATGCGGCGCGAGGGGAGTTCGAGAAGGCAATCGCGCTGCGGCCGAATGACCCACTGGCTTATATCGACCTCGTCGGTTTGTATCGAACAAGTGGAGACGTGAAGGCCGCGCTCAGCTTGTTGGATACAGCCGTGAAAGAGTGTCCGAACGCAGAAGGCGTGCAGTTGGAGATGGGTCTGGCGTTGATGGCCGCGGGGCGCGTCGGAGAGTCGGTGCCATTTCTAGAGCGCGCGGTGGAGTTGCAGCCGGACAACCCCACGAATTACGAAGAGTTGGCGAAGGCGCAGTTCCGACTCGATCAAAAAGCGGCGGGTGCAGAGACATTGAAAACAGGGCTCTCTCGGGCTCCCGAGAATGCGGGTTTGCTCGCAACGCGCGCCCGCTACGAGGTTGACCTCGGTGAGGATTCGGC
>Ga0207702_10000142_pt1 | contig 85850 bp, 80 predicted proteins | sample KBSCornC62_FD_184302 | JGI IMG/M metagenome (GOLD analysis project Ga0207702, IMG submission 184302) | Corn rhizosphere microbial communities from Kellogg Biological Station, Michigan, USA - KBS Corn C6-2 (SPAdes) (version 2) | ecosystem: Host-associated > Plants > Roots > Rhizosphere > Soil ...
GAAAAAACGGAAATGACGTTTGGTTAACGGGGTGTCAGAAATAAAAAAATATGTCATTGCGAGGAGCGGCAGGGCAAGCGCCGCGGAGCGACGAAGCAAACTCATCGCCAATGCACAAACGCCAATGTATAGCGGTAATGTATTGGCGACGAGGTTGCTTCGCTTCGCTCGCAATGACAAGTAGTTTATATTGATTATCAGCACGTTGCAAACACGTCATTATAAGCGCATGTCTGTAACACATTGATAGTCAATCTAGGATACACTTGTCATTTCGACGAGCAACGAGGAGAAATCTTGTATGAGCGACATTACCGGCTGCAAAGTCCGGATGCAAAGTGTACAAGATTTCTCCTCACCCCCCAACGCATTCCTCCGCGCAGTTCGTCGAAATGACAAATTTATGAAAGGACGTCATTCTTGCTTTTTTTCCAGATCCGCCCGGTGGGGTACTCAGGATGACAAATGAATTGTCTATCTTGTAAACCGTAGCCTCTTCCCGGCGACTCCCTCAACTAAATTATCATTTCCCCAAACTACATTCCCTGAGACGATGGTGGAAACAACTTTTGATCGGAAAGTAGTGCCTTCAAAGGGGCTCCATTTGCATTTATACAAAATGTTGTTTTTGTTGACCGTCCATCGGGAGTTGAGATCAACAAGCGCCAGGTCGGCCCAATAGCCTTCGCGAATATAGCCGCGGTTTTCAACCTGGAAACAATCGGCCACATTATGCGCCATTTTTTGGGCGATTTGTTCCAAACTTATTTTACCCTGGTGATACAACTCCAGCATAGCCGGCAGGGCGTGCTGCACCAATGGCCCGCCCGAGGGCGCCTTTAGGTAAGATTGTGATTTTTCTTCAAAGGTGTGCGGGGCATGATCGGTCGCAATTACGTCGATACGGCCATCCAAAACTGCTTTCAATATGCCATCCCGGTCTTTTTCGGTTTTTACAGCCGGGTTCCATTTGATAAAGTTGCCTTTGGTTTCGTAATCTTCATCCGTAAACCAGAGGTGATGAATACAGGCCTCGGCGGTGATCTTTTTATCTTTTAACGGAATGGTATTTTCAAACAGCCATGTTTCTTTTTCGGTAGAGATATGCAGAATGTGCAGCCTGGTACCGTGCTTTTTGGCCAGTTCGACTGCCAGCGACGATGACAGGTAACAGGCCTCCTCGCTCCTGATCTTTGGATGCATGGCGACAGTTATGTTTTCGCCATAAAGCTGCCTGTAGTGCTCCATGTTGGCCCTGATGGTTGCTTCGTCCTCGCAATGGGTTGCTACCAGCATGGGCGATTTTGAAAAAATATTTTCAAGCGTGGTCGGATCGTCAACCAGCATATTGCCTGTGGATGAGCCCATAAAAACCTTTACGCCGCAAACGTTGGCCGTGTCGGTCCGTAGTACTTCGTCTATATTATCATTAGAAGCGCCCATATAAAACGAGTAATTGGCGAGGGAGCGCTTCGAGGCTATATCGTATTTATCGGCCAGTAATTCCTGCGTTAACGTATTGGGCACCGTATTAGGCATCTCCATAAACGAAGTTATGCCACCAGCCACAGCCGCTCTTGACTCCGTGTAAATATCGGCCTTATGCGTTAAGCCCGGCTCGCGGAAATGGACCTGGTCGTCAATACAGCCGGGGAAAAGGTATAAACCTTCAGCATTGATCTCCTTCCCGGCTTTGGAGCCGATCTGCTTGTCTATCCGGTCGATAAGGCCATCTTTTATCAGCACGTCGGCGGTGAACTGGGTATTCTCGTTGACAATGGTTGCTGCTTTGATGACGATAGATTTCATAATGCAAATATAAGTTTTTGATTGGGCAGCGAACGACAGTGGCGGTTTGTGTTTAAACAATGTATAATACGTATCGTTTTGTCTACAGAGGGAAAACTGTTTTGAACAAAAAAAGCGGAAGGGGCGCTAAAAAGCAATATGCTAAAATTGCCTTAAATAATATGTTTATTACTTTTTGATTAATAAAATAAACTTTGGCATTAAATGTGACTTTGGTTTTGCATGAATGTAACATATTACCCTCGACAAATCTATTTAAGCCGGACCAATTTAAAGGAGCGCAAAGCAAGCCGGATTTTTCGCCAAACAATTACCGTGATTGCGGTATTATCCCTGGCGTTTATCGCAACCGTAGTTTTTTACTGGTGCCTGAATATAGGAACAGGTGCGCGCTATTATTTGTAAACTACCGGCCCTGTGGTTTAGGGGTTAAACACCCAGGGGTAATTGTCGATTATGGCCTGCACCAACAATGGGTCAGCTTTCTTTTTTTTGAGGTAATCTACCATCTTTTTAAAGTATTTGGTCACGCTCACATCAGGCACATAATACCTTTTGCCGTCTTCAATGATCTTAAATGTGCCAAATTCAACTTTGCCGTTGTACATCGGCCGGATTTTAAAGTTGGCATCATACAGGTAGTATGACAGTGCCTTGTATGATTTTTCGTCGGTGCTGATAAAAACCGCCCTCAGCGTATCGTTCAGCATCTCGGCGGAATCCTGCCGGATATGCCCGTCGCCGGTACTGATGTTCAGCGTGCGCACGGGCATAATGTGCTCGCCTACATGAAGCAGTTTAATGTAATGAAATGAATTGTCCTGCGCTGAAACCGTAAGAGTTAAACAACAGGCAGCAATAAACAGGAAGTTTTTTATCATAGGATGTTTGCTAAACAACGACGCGGCCTGTTTAATTGTTCATTAAAAAGCAATAAATGTGCGCCCCGCAATTTTTGCAAAATAAGCTAATAATATTTAAACGTCCTAACGATTAACCGCCACCTGCTCTGCCGGTCGTCACATTGCCTTTAAAACCGATAAAATATTCCCGGCCGGGTCTTTAAACCAGGCTATGTCCGGCCCGCGACCGTCTCCGTGCAAAATACCCTTTTCATCTGTTTTCATCGGTTCGCTGTATTGCTCAAAAGTGATGCCCTTAGCAATCAGGCCATCAACTGCTTTTTCTACATCGTCAACAGCAAAATTCAATACCGTAAAAGTCGCCGGCTCGTGGTTGGGTTTGGGATAAATGATCACTTCGTGCCCATTGCCTAAATGCAACGTAAGAATATTCATTTCATTTTCCGAAACATCGATACCCAGCTTTTCCTGGTAAAATGCTTTTGCTTTTTGCAAATCGTTTGCAGAAAAGCTGCTGAATGATTTTGTGTACTGTAACATAAAGATTATAATTTATCTGCTTTATTCTTTTTTGAATGATAAGCCCTCTTTGGCCAATACTGCTTCCAGTTTGGGGATCGACCCGGGTCCCATGCCGTGTAATTTTAAAATTTCGGCCTTGCTGAATTTTGCAAGATCATACGCCGAAAAAATACTTTCGCGCTGTAAGGCCCGCTGTGCCGGGGCCGATACTTTGACAAAAAACACAGTGGCTTGCTTTCCGTTTGAATTCTTCATACTATTTAAACGTGGTTAAAGGTAGCTGAGATCCCCTGGCCTGCGCGGGTGCTAATGCGACAACTTTGCGTCGTGATAGTGCCATTTTTAAAAGCTTTGCAACCACGCATTGAAATTGAATAAACAATTTACCTTACTTTTAGTTTACCATTAAAACTTTTCGACATGGATACCAACCGCCTTTCGGCAACAATTACCGACGCCCTTAACCGCCAAATGACCAACGAAGCGCACAACGCGCAGATATACCTCGCCTACGCTGCCTGGGCCAGCGAAAAAGGCTATGACGGCATTGCCAACTTTTTATTCAGGCATGCCAATGAAGAACGCAACCATATGATGAAATTCCTGGAATACATCCTGAAACGGGGCGGTAAAGTGGTTGTGAGCGCCATCCCCGATCCGGGACCTGATCCAACGAACGTAAATGATTGTTTTGAAAAGGTTTTTAAATCCGAAGTGGAAAACACCGCCAATATATATAACCTGGTGAACATGAGCATGGAGCAAAAAGACTGGGCCACCTGGAATTTTATGCAATGGTTTGTAAAGGAACAAACTGAAGAAGAGACACTGGCCATAGATCTGCTTTCGAAAGTGAAAATTGCCGGCGGCGCTGCGGCTAAGGACGATGCTTTGTACAACCTTGACCAGGACTTGGGGAAACAACCGGATGATGCTACCCTGGCACAGGATGTTACGGTTGAGAAGCCGTAATATATATCATTACGAACAAGGAGCAAATGAAGTCCCGTACCTGCGGAATTCCCAATACATTACCGCCTGGCAGCGACGAGGTTGCCACGCTGCGCTCGCAATGACATGTTTTTATAGAGACTCGGTGCATCGCGTCTCTGCTGGTTATTTTCAACATCAGGTAAAGCACTGTTGAAACGCTACGAGCACTTTTAAAAAAACTTCCCTGTCAACGCCGAACGCGGCTGGGTGGTCGGGTTTAACTGGCTGGCCGTTTTTGTATTTTAAAGGGAACAGGGCGATAAAATCGCGGATAGATATCTCGTAACGTAAACCCGCATCGCTGCGGTGAATTTCTTCCAGCCGCATTTCAAAAAGCATAGGACCCAGCGGATCGTTTTTCATTTGCTAAAGGTAAACAAAAGCCCTCACTGCGCGATAAGTGATGTGTAACTTGTTGCTTCTATTTTAAACTTAGCCCTGCCATTTTTCACTTTTACCGGGCTCCCCTCTTTCATGCTAAGTTCTTTACTGGTCGTAAAAATTTCCAATTGTTTTACGCCGGACGGCAGACCTGTCAGGACGACCTTACGTTTGGCGCCATCGTTAACCAATTGAACGGCGTAAGTGTGCCTGCTGTTATCGCCCAAAGCCGCTGTGGTCAGGTTTGACCTGTCGCAGGTGGCAGTCATCGCATAAAGATCTTTGGGAGTGATGGATAATTGTTTCAAATTCCAAAAGCGCTGGCCCGGGTGCAAGGGTTCATCGTTGCCGAATATCCCGCCGCCGGTCAAAGGGGAATAGTCGGACGTCAGCTGCCATTGTAGTATAGACTGCGGCTGGCAAATGGCCAGCAGGCGGGTATACAGGTTGATCTCCTTAAGGGCATAAGTTTGTTCCTGGAAGATGTCGGGATAATTCCAGGCAGCGGCGTCAATGCTCCCTTCAGCAACCAGCAGCGGGACGTTCAACTTCGTTGCAGCATCGGCCCAGTGCTGCAGGATATTGGTATCCCAACCGCGCCACGAGTGGAATGAAACAGCGCCGATATAGGGCCTGGCCTCCGGATCGTTCATCGCGATATCGATAAACCGGTAAGTGGTGGCGTCGGAATTATCGCCCAAAAGCATTTTAGTACCCACGCCGTGCGCGACGAAATAAGCGCCGCATCCTTTTATAAAATCGTCATGCTCCTGCGGGCTGATGCGGATATTAATGCCCAGGTCTGACTCGTTGAACGAAAAATATTTTGGTTCGCATCCATAGTTCTTTTTAAGATAAAGGATGTAATCCGCTATAGACTTATAAATTGCCTGCATATTATTTTTATCGAGCGGGTTGCCCCAAACGCCGTTTACCGGGCGAAAATTCGGCTTACCCACAATGGCCCAATTTGGCGGGAACCATGCCGAAAGGATAAACGGCGCGCCTAAGCTATCCACTCGTTTGGCCATTTCCATCGCCTTTTTAACAGGCATGGATAATTTGCCGGAATCAGCGGAGGCAATGGGGTCAATGTTTATATTTGGCTGCCAGAAGCGCCAGGGCATCTCCACCCTGCCGAAGGCAACGCGCAGGTTGTGCAGGCAGTAATCGATCACTTCAGGGTCGAACCTGGCGTTTTGCAGCCGAAAATTCCCACCCAAACCATCAAATTGACGGCCTTCTTTTGAGGTATCGATCGTCATGTTTACCGCTTTAGTGTCGATGGGGCCTGAAACTTCAATGGTGAATGTTTTTCGAAGGCTGTCGCCTTTACTAAATCCATTTTGCTTCAACGAAATATACAATTGTACGTCGTTCGTGCCGGAAACATCTTTCCTGATCCTTATGGTTGCCGGCTCATCAAATTTCACCTTCAAATTACTTGCAGCCGATTTAAACCGCGCACCTTGGGCTACCCCGTCGTAATTTTGTCCTGATCGGGTATAATGTTTCATGGACGGGTCAGCGTTGGCTAATTTTGTACTGCCGTCGCCGTATTCCTTATCCGGCAGTTGCAAGGCAAAAAACACGTTGTCAAAGCTTACATCAGCATGGGCATTGAACGTGATAGTAACGCTTGCCTTTCCGTTCGACTCATCACGCACCACTTCTTTAATATAAAGGCTGTCGATATTGGTGTTGATGATCTGTTCGTCGCCGTTGCGTTTAAAATGCGGGTGTTGCCGTTCCTTGCCGGTTGAGCTAAAATGATCACCCTTTTGTATCCGGATGCTTGATTCAAAGTCAAAAAGCTGGCCGTGTTTACGGATGCCTGTGATATTTCCCCAGGGTTCCACTTCGGCCTGGCCAAAGGCGGCGGTAATGGATATAATGGACAGTAACAGAAAGCAGAGCAAGCTGATCAGCCTATATTCCGGTAAGGCAATTGTGTTTCTCAATGGATTGAAGATTGATTTATGCCGATAAAATTAAGGCTAATTACAGGCAGTAAGGAAACATCATCAAAATATTACTAACAAAGGTTGAATGATCATTATTCATGATGGTGTTTGCCTTTTTTGGCATGATGTTCAACTTCCCTGCCCGTCCCCCGCTTTCGACGATGTTTTTGAGATTCCTGGTGATGCCGGTGATGTTTATCCCTTTTGTTTTTTATGGCAACGCGAGGTACAAAATCGATCGCTTCAGGGTGCATACCAGGATCGAAAGGGTTAAAATAATAAATGCCTTCCCGGTCGTAAAAACTGAAATTGGCTTTCAAACGCTGATTGAATGAGGCTTCATTCTTTAACCCGGGGCTTGTCCAGGCTGATTCGGCCAGTGCCGCCAAACGCGGGAAGATCATAAAATCGAGGCGCTTGTTTGATTCAACGGTCTCTGTCCACAAATTCGCCTGTACACCCATAATCAAATCTGATTGCAGCTGATCCTGTGGCAATTGTTTTTCGGGGAATTTATAAATATCACTCAATGTGTTAAAAAACCGCCCGTTCCACCGTCGCCCTGAAACGTGCGACGCATCCTGCACAAAATCAAGGTATAAAGGCAGCCTGGGGCAAAGCACCACATGGTAACGTTTCTGCAAAGCCAGTTCCAATTGCGAGGGTACATTTTGCCGCCACCAAAAAACAATGGTTTTGGCCGGAGTCAGATCCGTCGAGGCGGCTTCGTCCCAGCAAAGTACTTTATCGCCCAGCCGGGTTACGGTATCTGCCATGCGGTTAAAAAATAAATGCTCCACGTCGGTAAGCTGCGTAAATTTATTTTTGGCGATGATATCCGATATGCCCGGCCTGCCGGCCCAGGCCTGGATACCGAGAGCTACTTCATCGCCGCCCAGGTGGATCATATGGCCGGGGAAAAGCCCGTTTATTTCTTTTAATATATCTGCTAAAAAGGAATACGTTTTTTCGTTTGCCGGATCGAAGGTATAATTCTCATAACCGGGAATGCTGCCTCCGCTAAATTCCGGGTAGGCGCGGTTTGCCGCGGTGGCATGGCCCGGCATGTCCAATTCGGGGATGATGGTGATAAAACGGTCCTGCGCGTAGGCTACAATGTCTTTTATGTCTTCCTGCGTGTAATATTTTGCCGGCGCATGCGGCTCGGTGTGGTTACCCACGCCGCCTACGGCTGTCAGTAACGGATATTTTTTTATTTCGATGCGCCAGCCATCGTCGTCCGTCAGGTGCCAGTGAAATTTATTGAGCTTATAAAAAGCCATGCAGTTGAGCAGCTGCTCGATCTTTTCCTTTCCGAAAAAATGCCGTGACTCATCCAGCATAAAGCCCCGCCACTGGTACCTGGGCGCATCGTTTATCTCGCAGGCGGTTAAATTGATGATGTTGCCCGCGGGCTGTGCGCTGATCAACTGCAGCAATGAAACGACGCCATAAAAAACACCTTCGTTCCCCGAAGCGGTGATGGTGATCCGGTTGGGCTGAATAGTAAGCGAATAAGCGCCGTCCATCCGGTTGTCTTTAGCGATCTTAAAATCGACCGTTGCGCCGGCCTCGTTCGGATCGACGGCGATAGCGATGCCGGTTGTTCGCTGCAATTCAGTTTGCAGGTAGTTGGCTTGCGGCAACAGGGAGTTATCGTTCATCCCGATAATGGCGCCAGCATCAAGGTGAAAAACGCCCTCTTTTTTTTGGTAGGATTGCGGCAGCGGGATAATATCCTGGGCAAATAAAAATTGGGATAACAATAAAAATATAACCAGGGGAGAAAATTTCATCCCACGAATATATCTGGATGGCGAAAAAAATAATTAACAGTATGGGATGAAATAACTAACATCCAAACCAACGCAGGACATCACCCTAATCGATGAGATTTTTAGTGTAATTCGCTTAAATTCGTGACCATCCGTGTCACTTACTTTCCAAACGGCGGCAAACCGATCAGTTGCCGGTACAAAGGCATATCCATCCTTGGCATAAGCGGCTTATGGAAATTTTTACAATAATAAACCTGCAGGGTATATTCCGGGCCGTTACGCATGATCTGTATGTCCTTCAGCCGGGTTACGGTGTCGAAAAACGGCTTTACATTCATATCGATAAACGGCTGGTGCTTATCGCCGATAACAATGGCATCCTTACCCACCAGCGTATTTGGGTCGACCAGGAAGGCATAGTTTCGGGGGTCAGGGTCGAAAACGATCACCGGCTTTTGCCCTTTCAGCGCCCAGTCAACCTTGCCGGTTAAATGCCAGCGTGGGGCGCCTGCAAAAATATTGGGGTTATTCATCCAGCCTTCTTTCTCAAAGCGGGTTTTAATATCGGGGAAATCAATGCCCTGGATAGTTGGGTCGACCGTATCATTATGAAAAAAGTGCACCCATGCTTTGGGACCGCCTTTGCTCCAAAAGCCGGTCACCATGTGCGTACCCAACACCCCCACCACGATTACCGTAAAGCATACCGAAAAATTGAGCCAGCGACGGGTCAGCCGGCGGCCTGTACCTTCGCTGTTCAGGCATTTATCAACCGCAAAACCAAGCGGAATAAACAGGATAAGATAGCCCGGCGCCTGCCAGTGAAAGTGGTATTGGAGGTCGGACCATAAAGTGACTATGGTGAAGAAAACGATCGGCAAAATAGCCATCCAGAAAAAAAAGCTATAGGCCATCAATTGCTTGCGTAGCTTAAAGGAAATGTACAACTGGCGCACGATGGGGAACCATATCCAGGGGAGTATAACAAGGCATTGTCCCAATATGCTGCGACCAAACCAATCAAAATGGAGTTTAAACTGCTGGCCGGCGCCGGCACGGGAACCCTGGAAAACAAAGGAGGCCCAGTTGTTTTGATAGTTCCAATACAGAATGGGCGAAGCCATTAACAGCGTAATCAATACCGCTAAATACGGCCCCGGGTGGCGCAGCCAATGCCTTTGGCTTTTATTGGTTGCGATATACAGGAACACACCGGCAAATATGAAAAGCACGTGATACTTGCTCAGCGTGGCAAAGCCCAGCGTTATGCCCACGGCAAGCCAAAGCAGCCAGGTGCGGCGGCTATTCCTTGTGGCCTCGGAGTTTGCTGCCCGGGAACTTACCATCAGTTCGACGATGAAATAAGTGCTCAGCAGCCAGAAAAACATCAGGGGCGCATCGGGCTGGTACCAGCAGGCCACCGCATAGGTGAACAGGCCGCTCAGGTTAAGCAGCGTTGCCGCCCAAAAGCCCGCACGGGCATTAAAAAGTTTTTTTGTAATCAGGAATATAAACCAGGTAGTACCGGCGAACAGCAAGACCGAAAAAAAGCGCAGGCCAAAATTGGTTAAGCCAAACAACTTGATGCCGGCAGCCCCAAGCCAAAAAAACAGGGGCGGCTGATCAAAATAGCTGAGGCTTAGGTGCATCGATCCGCGAAAATAGTAGGACTCCCCCTCTCCGAAGCCGGTGTATCCTGCGATAAAACAGCGGGCGACAAAGGTGAGAACGATCAATACAAGCGTTGCGGACGCCGCGTTTTTTTCGGTGATTTTTTTCATCAGGGCAGAGACCTTATTTGCAAGGGGACAAATCTCTAAAAAATTTACGGATAATTTGGGGTTTTATTATGCGGGAGATTTAACCGGACGGCACAAGATCTTTGGTTGTATTCATCACCCCGGCATCCCGTAAATGAGAATTTAAAGCCGAAATTAATTTGTATGGGCGATTAAATGCTTCCTGCCGCACTTTAAAGCGATCGGCAAGTTTCCTGATGATTTCTTTTGAAAAACCCTTCCTGTAGTGCAGTATTTCGGATACGATACTTTTGTTTACACCAAGAATGGCGGCAATGTCTTTTGCTTTTAATTTATGTTCATCCATCAAATATTTCAGGATTTCAACAGGATCGGCGGTATTCAACGTACTATGTTCGTCATCCCACTTTTCGATCAGCATCGTTAGTAACTCAATCTCATCTTCGACAGAATCGCTTCCCTTTTCGCTAACTAACTCTTCTAAAAGATTGCAATATTCCCGGTATTGATCTTCCGATTTTATAATTTTATACTTGAGGATTTCCATTCTGTAATAATCAGCATGTTCAACAACAAACTCTTCTATTGTTTTTTCCTTGATGAGGTGTACCCGCATTTATTATAGCCAAATATAAATAAAAGTTCGCAAAAAAAGAACTTTTTGAAATAATGAATAAATTATCCCGATATCCACTTCCCCACCCAAGGCAGTTTATTGACCAGCCACACCAGCAACAACGAGATTAAAAACGCGATCAAAGCGGTCAGCGGAATACTAAGCAACGGTGCGCAAAGCTTATAGTTAATGCCAAACGGATCCTCTAAAAAAAACAGCACCAGCGCATGGGCCAGGTAAATGCCGTAATTATATTTCCCAGCAAAATCGCGGATACGGATGATCGCAGGTGATACTTTCGGATGGGTGTTTTTGACGATCAGAAAAACACTTGCTGATAGGAGCACGACGGCGGGGTTCACCGGCTCGTAAAACATCGTCCCCGGGTACTTTGGATAAGCGATCAGCAGCCGGCTGCCAACGGCGATCAAAGAGATGCCCAACAGGAACAGCAGAATCATCCATCCGCGCAGGTATTTTAGATTAAATTCCTTATACGCCAGGTAATGTCCCAGCACGAGATATCCTGCAAATCCCGCAAAATAATGCATATCCACCGACGGGTTATAGCGCGACAGGTAAGGCTGGGTGACGGTCATTACCGCAAACCAAACGATCAAAAAATAAAGGATCTCCTTTTCGCTGGCGTTACGCACAAACTTGCCAATAACCGGGATAAAAAAGTACAGCCCGATGAGCATATATACATACCACAAGTGGTACGCGCTGCCATATTTTAACAAATGCAAAACCTGCCTGATGTTCGCCCATACATCGCGGCCAAAGGTAATCTCCTCGTTATACCACGAATACCACACGTAAACCAGGCTCCAGAACAGGAAGGGGATAACTACGCGCGTGAGCCTTTTCTTTAAAAAATCGCCGATCTCGTACTCCCGGTGAAGCAGCAACGCACCCGTGATCATCACAAAAACCGGTACCGCAAATCGCACCAAAGCATTTAAAAAGTCGGCCTGCCACCAGTCGGCCACAGGTACTTTGCCGTATCCCATTAACAAGGGCGAGGTGCAATGCAATATGATCACCGCATATAAGGCGATCAGCCTTAGATTGCTGATCCAGTCGATATTTTGTGATTTTACGGGAGGTTGCATAGCAGCAAGTAAATGTTAAAAGTAACGCTTATTTTGATGTTGAATAATACCGCTCCAGCTCTTTCAGGCGTTCAACCTGGCTGCGCTGCGGGTTGATGAACTTGCGGACGCGCCGCACCATAGCGAAAGCATCTTCGTAGGTCATCCCCGATTTGATGAGGTACGACATGGCCATCGTCGGCCCGCGGCCCAAACCCTGCCGGCAATGCACGTAAACTACCCCTCCGTGTTTTATCTCGTTATCAATAAATTCGGCGCCATTTATCAAGGTTTCCAGCGGCGGCGCTGTGTTATCCGGCGTTGATAAATGAAGGTATTTTATTCCCTCGTGTGCAGCGTCGCCATAAGTATTGGTCGTCCGCATGTTTACAATCGCCGTAATGCCAAGGGCTTTCAATTTTTCTAAGCCCAGCAGATTGTATTGGCTGCCTAAAAACAAATGCGCGGTTATTTGCGAACGGTTTAGGCGTGGCAGACCGGTGACGATGCGGTGCGCATTATCGTACATATAATCCAGCACCAGCCATGCGCCGACCAAAATGCTTTTGATTTTTTTAAACATGATCGCGCCAAACTTACTTTTTTATTGCGTTGTTATTGCCAGGTCAACTCAGTCTGAAGTCGAAAGCCTGGAGTCCTAAATCAACAAAAAAAGAACGAACGAGATCAACGGCTCATTTTTTTATAGATTTCTCGACATAATTCATGGCGTCAGTAAACGTCGCTACCCAAATATTTTTGTCATGGGCCAGGTATTCCAATAATTCCCTGTGTGCTTTTGTGGGGGTGGTAATCCAGTCGCCGCCGATACCATGAAACATAATTACACCCATACCGCCGCTTTCCTCCACTTTTCTGACGAAAGCGATCAGTTGCTCGCCGGTGGCGCCGGCCTCTAACCCGTACGATGGCACCAGCAGCGGGTCCAGCTTTTTAAAATCGGTGATCACCGCATCGTCCTTGTCGCCGCCGATGCGGGCATAATTTACAGCGCCCGACTTTCGCAGCGAATCGACATAATACTTGCCGCCTACAGTGGTTTCGGTACATGGGTAAGCATAGCTGTGGGTGGTTTTTCCGTCCAGCGCGAACAGGAAATAGTTGGTAGTGCCGATCTCGCGCAAAATGGTTGCGGGGGTGTAACTTTGCGAGCCCACCGGGTTGTCTTTATCCAGGCAGGGGTGGTACATGGTGTGATTGGCCAGCTCATGACCCTTTTTGGCCACCCTGCGCCATTGCGGTATGGTGTTGTAGTCGAGCGCATCGCCGATCAGGAAAAATGTTCCCTTTAAATGGAGTGAATCCAATTGGGGAATGGCATTATCCAGCTGCGATTTGCACCCGTCATCGTACGTAAGCACGATAACTGCTTTATGATGATTTGGCCACTCAATTCGGGGCTGACCATAGGCAGCAAGGCCGGCCAGCAAAAACAAGAAAGTAAGTTTAAACATGTTGGGTATAATAGCGAATTGGTTGCCGTGAAGTTACATACTTGCAACGATTAATATTGATATGCGGAGAAAATAACGCGTAAAACACGGTGTGCTCTGATCACCCGGTGGGAGACACTAAGCCTCCCGCCGTCAGGGTTGACGGCGCTGGTGGCTTTCTACTGCATCCTCCGCACCCTCGTAACTGTAATTGTACGATGGATAGGGCACAATGAAGGTTTCCTTTACCCTTGTTGAGACCATGAAATACGGTATCCAAATCGCCGCCACGACAACAGAGCGAAATATAGCGGTTGAATAATCCCCGGGCGTCTTAACATGCGCTACGCTGCTAAAAAAAACCAGGTTGGCAATATTGAAGATGACGCCGAAAACAAAATACCCGATGATATATTTCGGCAATATGTCGCGTTTTTTTAGGAACAGCACCAGGCAGAAAATTGAATAGCACAGGAAAATCAAATGTCCGCTCATTTCGAAGGCAAAATGCCAGCGCAACGATGCCGCATGGGTGTACGTTCCAAGTTTAGTCCAGGCAGATTGATCGAAATAATTGCCGTCGCCCAGGTTAACCAGCGCTAATACCGGGGTTAAAAAAAGGCCGATGACTACCAGTACCAGCCAGCCGCCAATGGGCGTAAATGTGCTGCCATACGAAAACACGATTCCCGGCGTTTCGGTGCGGTAAATAAAAAAAGCCGAAACACCCATGATCAATACGAGCAAAAGCGCCAGGTTAAACATCCATTGGTTAAAATCCGCCGGCTGCCCGTCATCATCTCCACCACCCGGTACGCTGACACTATAGCCCAGGTCTTTGTCCATAAGTTGTTTGATGTCCTCTTTAAACTCATCGAGCTTTTGCACCGGGACATCTCCTTTCAGGTACGAAAATTTATAATTAAGCGATAAAGTGTCGCCCGAAGCACTATAATCCGACGAAAACCTGTAAGCCTTACGATTGATTTCCTTATGCGATGGTTCCAGGTCCCATCCGGATGGCAGGATCATTTTTTCAGTATGTTCAACGTTAAAGGGATACGTAACCGCAACCGGTGTTTTAGTTTGATTGGTGATGGCAGGCAATTGCTGCCGGATACCCTCCGCATAAAAGTCTGCCTCATATTTACCGGATGCGGAATCCTTTTTAAAGTAGTCGGTTATTTTATAATGCTCCCTAACAGTCAGCACGTCCCCGGCTTCGTCGTCAATTACGGTTATGGTATCCGCCGGTTCTATTTTTGAATAGATTTTGGCATAGTAGTCCAGGTAATTCTTCTCCACTTCCGCCATTCCCGTCGCGGCCAGCATATCACGTGTTTTGTCGGCTTCGCGCAGCGTGTACTTTGTGGTCACGTCAAACATAACAGGCGATGTTACATTCTTCACCCTGAATATTTCTTCGCTCACCGCGCGGCCGGCATCATGTACGGGAATAGTGGTTAAACTTTGCGATCCCGGTTTTAAAACCAATCCCGCCCCATAGTTGGGGAAATATATATTTGTACCCTCGCCGCCCTGGTCGTTTATCGTAGCATCAACCCAAACCTGCTTACCGCTAACATTAGCGGTTACCACGGCGTGGTTAAACGCATAGCAGCCGGGAATATAGTCTGCTATGTGTTCGTCCAGGTCTGCATTCACCAAAACCATGTGTGCGTCGATGCCGCCGGCCTGCAGCATGGATACCAGCAGCAATGATTTATCCTTGCAATCGCCGTAGCGCTGATCAAACACTTTTTCGGGGTTATTTGCGCGATGCGAATACGGCCCGATCTCGATCCCCATATACCGTATTTCATTTTGCACCATCCTGACGGCACTGCGAAAATATTTTTCCCGGTTATCGCCCGCTTCCTGTTTTAACGTCTTTATCTCGTCGGCCAGCGCTCCTTTTATATTGGTTTTTGGCTGGTTGATGCTTAGGGCCCAATCGGCTACCTCGGCCCATGAATTGAATTGACTAACCTGTACGCCGGCCCGGGCGTCAAACCAGGCGGGCGCGTTATCATCCTCCAGCGCCGGTTTTACCTGGAAATCTTCCCATTCATAACGTTTAAGGCCGTTGGCCTCAGTTACCTTCGGTTCCGAGATTTTATTGCAGGCTTTAATATGCAGTTTACGCTGCGATGAACAGATGAGCGCGGTATATTGATGTTCGATGTGCTGACTGAATTGAAAATAGAGGAAGTCGCAATATTTGTCCCGGAAGATGGGGTTGCGGCCCGTCACCGTATAAGCGTATTCAATCCGGTCGCCTTTGCGGATATCATCCAGGATACAAAGCGCGGAATAACTACCCTGGTAAATAAAATTGGAAAGCTCTTTTTCGTCGGCCAAAACTTTAAACGCTGATGCTTTTAAACGATTTTGGGGCTTATTATCGCGCCACACGGTAATTTGATGAAACTCCAGCGTTTCGAAGGCAGGATCGAAACTCACGGATATTTCCGATCCGTTTTGGATGCCGTTGTTCGAAACGATACGCCTTACCAGGTGATGATAATCCGCCTGCTTTTCCACTTGTACCTGGTGCTCCACCAATTCAAAAAAATAGCCGCCCTGGATAGTGCGCAGCGAAGGCATCTGATCATAAGCCTTACAGGTACTGAGCCAGGTTGGTTTTGGCGAAATATGAACGGTTGGGGCGCCCGCTTTTGCAAAGACCGGATTTAACAGGACAATAAAAAGAGAGACGTTAATTTTAACAACCCGCAAAAACCATTTCTTCATAAAGGCTATGAAAATAAATAAATCAGCCAAATAATCATCATTTATTTTTTTAATTTTTATACCGGTACCACTTCGGTTTGTATGATGATGAGGTTTACCGTTTTTCCGGGCAAAATGCAGGCCTTTTTTCACCGCAATTATCGCACCCTCCCACCAATTTCTCTGATGCCCGGGGGGATTCGCCAACCAAACAGAGATTTAATTTTTAGGCAACCACAATATTTTAACAAAATGTATATGAAGCAGTTGAGGTTACCGTTTATGTTTTATAACTTTAAATATTTATTGATAGTTAAACCGGGGCATATGTACCTTTGCTAAAGATGATGCGATCATTCTGGACGAAAATTGTCGGCGAATTGCCTGATTTCTCGCTGGAAGCGAGGATATTTAATGCTGTATGCTTTATTTCAACCCTCGGGCTGTTTGCAGGCATCGTGAATAATATACTGATCGGCGCCGGGCAGGTGGTTACGATCATGGCGCCTGTTTTTGCCGGCGTGGCATTCAGCTATTTTTTTGCCCGGGTTAAAAAGAAGCTGAACGGCCCGTTTATCCTTTACATGGTTGCCACCAATGCTTTGATCATCGCAAACTTCAGGTACGATGGCGGTATTAACGGGCCCGCCCTGTTAATTTTTGTACTTTCTTACTTTCTAACCATTTCCATTATCCCGCCTAAACAATTCTGGTTCTGGATCATCTTTAACGTTGCGGTGGTTGTTGCGCTCCTGTTTGTTCAATACCAATATCCCGGATTGATCATTAACGCTTATACGAATACTAAAGGCCGCTTTTTAGATTTTGGATTTGTATACGTTTTAATGATAGGCATCATTTTTATGGTGACCACCAGCATCCGCAAAAGTTATCATGCGGAGAAGGAACTGGTTGAACAAAAGGCGACCGAGCTTGAAATTGCCAATGATACGAAGGACAAATTATTTTCCATCCTGGCGCATGATCTTCGCTCGCCCCTGGCATCGATACAAAACTACCTGGAAATACTGTCGGAGTTTAAGTTGAGCGACGAGGAACGGTACTCCATAAAAAAAGAACTTTTAAACACTACGCAGCACACGCAGCAAATGCTTTCGAACCTGCTTTCGTGGAGTAAATCGCAGATGAAGGGCGTAGCCGCAAACCTGGAGACTTTAAACCTTAAAGAAGCATTGCAAAGCACCTTTAATATCCATCAAACCATTGCCGCCGAAAAAGGCATCCAACTGACCGATCAATTAAAAAACGGCGTTTTTATAAAGGCTGATGCCGACATGCTTCAATTGGTGATCAGAAATTTGATCAGCAACGCAATTAAATTTACGGCTCCCGGCGGCGAGATCGCTGTGTCAAATGACGTTATTGGTGATAAGTGCCGCATCATTATTAAAGATAATGGCGCCGGCATTGCCATTGAAAAACAAAGCAGCATATTTTCGCTGAAGGTAAATTCAACGTTCGGCACAAAAAATGAAAAAGGGGTTGGTTTAGGTTTGATTTTATGCAAAGAATTTACGGAATTGCAAAACGGAGAAATAATGTTTGAAAGCATGCAGGGCGTCGGCACCACGTTTTACGTTATTTTCAACCTCGATCACCAGGTTGCCGACATGCCTGTACAACATAAAGAAACATTGAACGGCGTTAAACGCCCTGCCCTTTAATTTTCAGCACCTATAAATTTCCTGTACCTGGCGGCAGCGGCCTCAACCCGCTTTTTTTGCAATTGGGTTATCTTACCAAATAAATTCAGCGAAATATCAACGCCCTTTTTTTTTAAACTGCGTTTCCAGGTACCAACCACCTGGTTGTTAACCACGATGGAGGGATCGAAGATAACATGCCTGGCCTGCGCCGTGTACCTGGCGTTTACGGTAGCCGTACGGTCGGCATAGGCCACGGCAAACTCATCAAAAGCGGGCAGTAAATAAGCGGAACGGGATTTACCGGGCGTCATCGCCTGTTCATTTGGCATCCAAAACGTGCGGCCGTCAACAACCGCGCTGTTCAGCCGCGTCTTAACGGCTTCCAGCCCGGTTTTCGCTTCAGCCAGCGTAATACCGCCCCACCAGGCAAAATCGTGCAGGGTAGCCGGCCCACGGCTGTTAAAATAGCGTTCCGCCAGTTTAGCCAATGCTTGTTCCTTATCAATCGCCGCGCCCGCAGGGATGCGATCATCAAAAAGTGCATAGGTAAATTGTTTGCCTTGCCTGCCGCCGCTGCAAATCACTTTGTCCAGTTCGGCATGCATCAGTAAATGTATAAAACGAAGGTCGTTTGTTTTAATGCCGGCATTATTTAAAGCCGCCATTACTTCATCACGGGTAAGCTGTTTCCCGTCCTCCAGGGCTTTTGCAAGGGCATCGTTGCTCCGGGTAAAAACAGGGCCATCCAGCCCCAGTTGCCGGTACCTGGAGGCGCTGAAAGCGTTAATACGTTGGGCTGTCAGGTCGATCATCCAGCGCGCATCGGCGGGCGTAATAAAATGCCATGTGGGGCGCAGCACATGAGTGCGGATAATGGAACCGAGTGCCATCGCCTTCTCCATTGCGGCATCGCTGCTTTTCTGCATCCGCAGGCCCAGTGCCCATTTGGCGCCGGCATAGTCCTGTGCCTGCACCGCGCCAAGGTGTGCTACCACGTCCTCGGGTTTGTTGAATACCCGGTGGCTGATGTATTGGTTATTCAGCCGTTGTTGTGCGATTTCGAGATTTGTCATTTACCGGTGTATAACCCCGATGTGGCCGGTTATATTTAATTACACCAAAATACAACCCCGCATTGACAACCGCTTGTCAGCAGCGAATTTTATTTTAAATTTTCTTTAAAAAAATCAACCGCCAGTTTCGCCACGCGCAAATGCACTTCGTGCCTGTTTACCGAAGGGTCGTCGGTAAAAGGAAACGGCGCCTGTTTTTTATAGGCTTCCGTCGCCTCATTCAGGAAAACGTAGTGGCCGACCTTGCCCGGAACGATCGTCAGTTTTGAACCGCGGATCAACAGGTGGTAATGGGCGGCATTGGTTTTTACCGGAGCAATACTATCACTTTGGGCCCCGACGATATAAACCGGGGCATGCACGGCCGAGAATTGCTTTTCGGTTGTAAATCCCTGCCCTATAGCCGGGCAAATGGCAAAAAACGCTTTGATGCGGCTATCTTTTAAAGGCGGGCAGCTGTTGAATGAAGCCAAAACTGCGCTGCTGTCGAGGTGGCGTTCAATATCCGGAAACTCGGGAATATGCATTTCCTTTGCGCCGCCGGGCGTGCTGAAATATTTTTCCAGCGCAAGCAAATCCAGCTGTGCGCCGGCAAGCGCCAGAACGGTGTAACCGCCGATGGAAAATCCGGCGGCGCCGATGCGCGCAGCGTCGATATGGCTGCCAAAAGTTTTGTCGTTCAGTAAGGCAGTTATGGCATAGCTGATGTCCAGCGGCCGGCGCCAGGGTTCCACAAAGTCTTCCGCAATTTTGTTGTCATAGGTATTGCCATAATGATCTACCGCGGCCACGATAAATCCATTTTGCACCAGCTCATCTGCAAGCCATTCGAGCGTTAAACGCCCGCCACCGGTACCATGCGAAATTACTATCAGCGGACATTTTTGATCAGCCGGTTTACCATCGCGAATAGTGGGCACGTGGATAAAAGGATAATGTGTATTATCCTGCGGCCGGGCAGTATCGACAGTCGGGTACCAAACCTCGGTAACTACCGGGCGGTTGCGGGATTCGTCCTTAAAATGAAATGTGGTTTCACCAATATTTTGTGCAGAGCTGGTTTGTGTGAGAGAAAGCAGCCCGGCAAAAATGGTAATGATTAATATCTGTCTTTTCATAAAATTGCTTTTGTTGATGCAAAAGAACAGCGAAGAACGATCCTTCCCGTTGACAAATGTCAATAAATATAGTCCGGAAGTCGGGAAGTCCGGAAGTCCGAAAGATGCATTGCGTTAAGATGGCAAGATTTTGGCTTTCCCGATTCAATGTGATCGAAATCTGTATTCTTCTTAGTCTTTCGGACTTTCCGACTTACTGACTTTCGGAAGTCCGGAAGTCCGGAAGTCCGAAAGATGCATTGCGTTAAGATGGAAAGATTTTGGCTTTCCCGATTCAATGTGATCGAAATCTGTATTCTTCTTAGTCTTTCGGACTTTCCGACTTACTGACTTTCGGAAGTCGGGAAGTCCGGAAGTCCGAAAGATGCATTGCGTTAAGATGGCAAGATTTTGAGTTTCCCGATTCAATGTGATCGAAATCTGTATTCTTTTTAGTCGTTCGGACTTTCCGACTTACTGACTTTCGGAAGTCGGAAAGTCCGGAAGTCCGAAAGATGCATTGCGTTAAGATGGCAAGATTTTGGCTTTCCCGATTCAACATGATCGAAATCTGTATTCTTTTTAGTCTTTCGGACTTTCCGAGTTACGGACTTTCGGACTATTCTTCAGCCTGCTCAAGGTTTCCTGTGATATTCCTAAATAGTCCGCAACAATTTTATTAGGCAGCCGCTGAATAAGTTTGGGGTACTTCTCCATCAGCATCCGGTAACGCTGCCGTGCGTCCATGCTGATGAGGCTTTCAATCCTGAGGATGGAGTCGATATAATCCCGTTCCAAACCCAGCCGCGTCATCCGCTCCCAGCCGGGCACGTCGTTTAATAAGGTTTGATAGTCGTTGTAATGGATCATCAACAGGTCTGATGCTTCAATGCTTTGTATAGCCGCCGCCGAGGGCTGCTGTAGCGTAAAACTGGGGAAGGCGGTTCCAAACCTGCCGTCGAAGATCAAAAAACGGGTCGATTCGCTGCCGGCATCATCGATCAAAAATATCCTTAAACAGCCTTTTACAACAAAATACAGGTGCCTGCTAACCTCGCCTTTTTCCAGTAAAATCTCGCCTCTTTTTGCTTTTTTAGATTTTATCCGGCTTAAAACGAATGCCCACTGCTCTTCAGTTAAATTGATCTGTGCAGACAAAATGTTTTTTAAAACTTCGTGCATTAGCGGTGCTTAAAACTTTCTGACTTTTCCTACTTTCGGACTTCCGGACTTATTTTTACTTCCGGACTTATAAATATACGATCATGGCACAAAAGGTTATTACGGTAAATATTAATGTTTATGAACAAACGGTTACCAACCGGCATTCGGCATACGAGGTAAGCTATGTAAACCGTTTTTTGGATGAGGGCTGGACGATAAAACAGGTGATCCACAGCCCAACGGCCGCCGCCAACTGGACGAATATCACGTTTATCCTGGAGAAGTAAGTGCTACGAATCTTTAGGGCTTTAGGATAAAAAATGAGTTCATCCGGCTCGCCCCGGTCGAAATTCGGGTGTTCAACCGGCGTTCAAAAATGAGCGGATTTTTGGCGCCGCCAAAGATTTTCGATGCCGTTTGTACCCTGTTTGATAGCGTTTCGATACTCGTTTGAATGTGTTTTGCGGATGTTTTGCACACGTTAAAAGCGAATTGAAATTGAACCTGACCAGGTATCAGGACTTAAACGAGCTGGTAATCAGCCGGTAACCTAAACCGGCTATTGATCAAAAGTGTCAACTTTTTTCAGGGATAAACACAGGAAAAGTGTTCAATCCGGTGTTCAGGCTGAACACCTTTTTTTGATGAAACCCGGGCCGTTATAGTCGGCCATATGTATTAAACATCTCATTATCAATAAAATAATGGCTATTTCTACTTAACATAATAGTGTTCAATGTGTTCAAAGTGTTCAATTTTCAACTCAGTTGAACAGTTGAACAGTTGAACACTGCCGTTTTGGTTGGGATGACAAAACATTTTACCCAAATTCCGCGTGGATTTCCTAACTTCATTTCGTCAATCTCTTCTGTCAACCTTTATAAACTTCAAAATGATGAAAAATTATTTACTGCTGTTTTTTGCCCTGATATTTTCGGGCTATTCCTTTGCCCAGGACATCCCGGCGCGCTGGGACGAGCTGGTGGCCAGCGATTTCCCGAAGGCTTTGGAAAAATCACATCGCACCTGCATTTTGCCTATTGGTATCCTCGAAAAACACGGCCCGCACTCCCCTATCGGCACCGACCTGATCCATGTGCGCGAATGGGCGGCGCACGCTGTAAAAGAGGAATACGCGGTTATTTTCCCGGATTATTTTTACGGGCAGATCAACGAGGCACGGCACCAGCCGGGCACTTTTGCGCTGCCCAGCCATGTGATCTATGAGCTGCTGGAAGCTACTTGCGACGAAATTGCCCGCAATGGGTTTGATAAGATCGTTATCCTGAACGGCCACGGCGGTAATCCCGAGCTGCTGCACTTTTTTATGCAATCGCTGCTGAATAAACGGCACAACTATGCGGTTTACCTGTACGAACCCGATAACGACCCGGAATATGCCAAAGCATACCGCAAAATGCATAAATCGGACATGGCAGGCGACGAGCATGCCGGCGAATCAGAAACGTCAGTATTGATGTACTACCGGCCTGATCTGATGCGGATGGACCGGGCGACCGACCAAAGCGGCGCCAACCAGGCGCGGGACCCGCTGCCTGATTTGTATACGCCCATCTGGTGGTATGCTAATTTCCCCAATCACTACGCCGGCGAAGGCGCAAAGGCCACTACCGAATTTGGCAAATTTATCAGCGACCACGAGATCGCCACGTTTGTAAAGGCACTAAGGGCGGTAAAAAACGACACGAAAACCCTGGAGCTGCAAAACGAATTTTTTAACCGGGTGGATACGCTTGGTAAGCATTAGTTGTAGAGGATGTAAGGGTTGTAAAAGTTGTAGTGGTTAAAATATTCTACCCTTTACAACCCTTACAACCTCTACAACCTTTTTAACCCAACTCCCCCATCTTCTTCTTCGGCAACTTTGCTTTTACCAGGTTGTATGATTGTTTGATATAGAATTCCCATTTGCCGGGATCAAAGATGCTGACATTTTCAACCAATACCCACTTATGGCGGGCGACATAAGGCGCGGGGATAATACCGGGGCGGCTGCTCAATTCATCAAAATCTTCGTCGGGCGCCTTAATGCATACTTTGATGGGAATTTCCAGCGAGATCACACAAAACATTTTTCCGGCGATGTTAAAGCACAGATCGTTACCCCATTTAATGTCTTCGGTTACGGCGGGCAGCGAATTGCAGATATTCCTGATGATCTCGATGTTTATTTCGGGCATTTCTTTGACGGGTTTTGGAAATCTAAAGTAAATATTTTAAAGTTAAGTGCAGCTTAAAGTATTGTCAACAAATTAATAGCACTTTAGGATAAAATACGATATTTACCCCAAAACGAGGGGAAATTGACAGATAAAGAGCTATACGATATATTTTCCGTGTTCAAAGCTGACGGGAAAATGATCGCCGCCCGGCCCTTTGGATCGGGCCATATCAATGATACTTACCGGGTTACTACCGATGCCGGCAAAAATTACCTGCTGCAAAAGATCAATCATTTTGTATTCAGGGATGTACCGGGCCTGATGAAGAATATAGTCCATGTAACCGGTCATCTGAAAGAGAAATTAAGCCAAATAGACGGCGCCAGGCCGGACAAAGAAGTACTTACTTTAATTGCGGCCAGCAACGGGCTTTTTTTTACGAAGGATTTGCCGGGCAATTACTGGCGTGTATTTGTATTTTTAAACCATACCAAAAGTTACGACCAGGTGCTTACCGAAAAACAAGCCTTTGAAGGCGGCAAAGCATTCGGGCGTTTCCAGGCTTTGCTGGTTGACCTGGATCCTTATTTGCTGATCGACACCATCCCCGATTTTCATAACATTGAGTACCGCCTGGCAAACCTTGGAAAAGCAATTGAAGAGGATGACGCTCACCGCTTAAATAAATTAACAGCCGAAATTGAATTTGTAAATGAGCGGATGGCTGCAATGACGGGCGTTTTGGCGGCCGGCCGCGCAGGTTTATTACCCGAGCGCATCATACACAACGACACCAAATTTAACAACGTTTTATTGGATGAGCACGACCGGGCGCAGTGCGTCATCGACCTGGACACGGTAATGCCCGGCTACGTGGCTTATGATTTTGGCGATGCCATTCGCACCATCATTAACAACGCAGCCGAGGACGAGGCTGACTTGAAGCTGATCAACCTCAACATCCCCCTTTTTACCGCTTACACCAAAGGTTACATGCAACAGGCCGAAGGTTTTTTAACTGAGGCCGAAGTAAACTCCCTGATCGACGGTGTTTTGCTGTTGCCTTATATGCAGGGCGTTCGGTTTTTGACCGACTACCTCAACGGCGATACTTATTTCAAGGTACACTCGCCGCGGCATAACCTGCAGCGCGCCCAGGCGCAGTTTCAACTGGTGAAAAAACTGGAAGAAGCAAAGGAAACTTTGAATACGATTATTTTGAAAAACTGGCAGCATGAAAAGAAATAAGCCCCTGTTATTTTTATTGATAGCATTTTGTACCGGCATTGTACCGGCATTAGCCGCAATGAAGGCCGCCGGAAATGGAGACCCTTCGGTAGTTGTGCCGCTTGGCGGTAATGCATGGCGCCTGGATAAAGATACCGTTGGCGGCAACATCAGTAATGCCGGTATTGTGAACTGGAGCAGCAAAAAAGCAGAATTTGTAGCTTACGTGCGCTTTGCTAAAACCGGGAGCTTTAAACTTTGGCTAAACCTGAAGGTGCCGGACGGACAAAGCACACTGTCTGTTTCCGGACCCGGTGGCACGAAACAGGTTATTGTGAGGGACAACGCCTTCAAAGATCATTTTGTGGGCGAGTACACGGTGAAAGACACCGGCTACATCGCCATAAAAATTAAAGCGTTAAGTAAAACAGGCGGCGTATTTGCAGAAATTCAGTCTCTTAAGCTTTCAGGAACGGTAATTGATCAGCGTACCGCTTATGTTAAAAACAACGATGGCGACTTTTTTTACTGGGGCCGCCGCGGGCCATCGGTGCACCTGGGCTATTTATATCCTGAAAGTGAAAACGTGGAATGGTTTTATAACGAGGTAACGGTGCCAAAAGGCAATGATGTGCTGGGATCATATTTTATGGCTTGTGGTTTTAGCGAGGGGTATTTCGGGATGCAGGTTAATTCGCCGACCGAGCGGCATGTTTTGTTTTCCGTTTGGAGTCCGTTCAATACCGACGATCCAAAAAAAATACCCGATGACCAGAAAATAAAAATGCTGAAGAAGGGTTCAAATGTGCATACCGGTGAGTTTGGCAGCGAAGGTTCGGGCGGGCAAAGCTATTTGCTGTACAATTGGAAGGCCGGAAATACTTACAAATTTTTGGTGCAGGCCAGGCCCGACGGAAACGGCGCCACCGTTTATACGGCATGGTTTTACGCGCCCGAAAATTATTCGTGGCAACTGATGGCCAGTTTTAGCCGGCCGCAAACCAATACCTATTTGAAACATTTACATTCGTTTTTGGAGGACTTTGAACCCGAACAAGGCACAATAACCCGCAAGGTGTATTTTAACAATGCCTGGATAGCCGATGAAAAGGGGCAATGGACCATATTAAATAAAGCCCGTTTCACTATTGACAATACCGGCATCAAAGGCTACCGCATGGATTATGCAGGCGGCATTGAGAACGGGGCATTCTTCCTGAAAAACTGCGGTTTTTTTAAGGACTATACCGTAAGGAATACAGTGTTTACGCGCCCGGCAAGCGGTGGAAAACCAAACGTGGATTTGGAGAGGCTACCTTAGTATACACCAACGTGTAATTGCGAGCGCAGCGCGGCAACCTCGTCGCTGATAGGCGGTAATGCATTGGCGATCCCGCATGTGGACGACTTCACTCGTTCCTCATTCAAAATGGCGTGATTTGCTACAGCAATAGGGCCACCTATCGTGGGAGAAGCGATGCATCGCTTCTCTACACCGGACAATCCTATTTTATCACCAGCAACCACCCTTTGCCTTTTTGCACCGGGATGGCTTCATTAAGCTTAAATTTCCGGGCATGCTGGAAATTCTTCACTTCCGGGGCAGTTATCGTTGCTTTTGCAGGATCGATACCTATGGCCTTCCAGTTGATGAGGAGCTTAACTTTGGTATCGTCCTTCGCCCAACTGGCGACAGAAACCAGCACCTTTTTGTCTTTTTTGTAGATGGTTGCCAATACAGCCGGATTATTGGTCTTTACCGGGTTGTTTTCCACCCAGTAACCGATCATTTTTGTGCCCTTCATCCCAAAATTATCCCAAACTTTCCATATCGGGCGGGGGTCGGCGTTATCGCTCCAGGGCATACGGTTGGTCATGCCGTAGATCATGCCGCGCCAGGGATTGCCGCCGCCCTGCAGCATTTCGCCCATCAATCCAAACGGGATGCCAGACACCTCGGTCAAAAAGAAATCGGGCGAGTTGTTCTCATAATCAAAATACTCGCCAAACCAAAGCCGGTTCAGGTACGGGAAATGCTCCATATACAGGTTGGCGCTGTTATTAAAACCATCGCTTTTATCGTACTGGTTGGCGGAATGCAGGTCGATAATGCCTGGGTGTCCGTCCTGCGTCAATACCCGTTTAATGCGCTTCATCGTGGTACGGTCGAAGGCCACATCATCCAGGTAAATACCGTCTATCCCAACATTTTGCACCAGCCAGTTCATCCCCTCCACATAGTAATTATGCCAACGGCTCATCCCGCTGTTGATGATGGCCGCGTCTTTTACCTCGGGCACATACCAGGCGGCAATATAATCGTCGCTGAGATGCTCCTGCAGCCAGGAGTAGCCGCCTCCCTTGCCGGGCGAATAGATTTCGTGCCCCAAACTGCGCATGGCAAATGTTTCGTACGCACTGTTTGAAAGCTCGCGAACGGTATTATAAATTTTCACCTTCAAACCCTTGCGATGCGCTTCGTTAATGTAGGCCTTCATGGCATCGTGCGCGATGAAAGGGTAGTTGATGTATGGGTTGATCGGTGTGCCGTGGTGAATATTGATCACCGTTGCGCCTGTTGCTTTAATACTGTCTATCGGCGCATAGCGGTGGTAAAACCGTGTAGCCCACTGGAAATCGGTATTGATCGGGTGAAACGGCGTGATGAGCAGGTTGAAGTTATAATAAAGTACATCGCCCTTTTTCATCACCCTTGCGCCGCTGTAATTATTTACCAATACGGTGTTAGCCTGTTCGCTGATGTTTATACCACCTTTATTCTCATTTCCCCATGAAGTGGGCAGCAGCAGGGGTTTTTGCAGGTAGAAATTGGTATTCAAAGGACGAATATAGTTTTCGTCCCTGAGCGAAAACTGCAAGCCGGCGTTCACATCACCCAGCCAGGCGCCATCCTGGTTTTTGTGGGCTACATCCCATTTCCAGGAATAGTTCGGCGGCCTTGTCTCACCTTTTAAATCCAGCCCGATAATATATTTAGACGATGCTTTATTAAAAGGTATTTCCATCCGGATATCCTTCAGATCGGCATCCTTGAGCGCAGTTATTTTTATAGTGTACGATACAAAACCATCAAACTCAATCGAGCCGCTAATTTCCATTTGCAGGTCGGCCGAAGAATTTATGGCCTCCCATTTTACTGTGCCTGGTTGAGTTTCAGTAAACTTCAGGCCTTTGGGTGTCAAGGTCTCCTTCCCGGCTGCATTTTCGACCACAAAAGTTAAAGGACTCGCAATAATTTCTTTTGGCTTCGCCGACAAAGAGGTCATCTCCGGCGTAAAAAAGGTTTCAATTTTTTGAGGAAAACCATTTTTATCCAACATTACTTTTCGCCCTAATAAAGCAATTGAATTGCCTTTTACCACAAGGGGCGTATAAGGTTTGATCACGTCATTCTTTTGTGCCAGCGTGGAGTTTAACCAGGTTAAACGAGTTTGTTTCCAGGGTTCGTTAACACCGGCTTTTACCGCTGTTTCGCTACCTACTTTTATCCGGATACCGATGCTGGTATTCTCCGCATTTTTTGCAGATACGGTCACCGCTCCTTCATAAACACCGGGCGCAATTTCAGGCGGGACATTAACAAGACACCACATTGCCTGTACGTCGCCTTTTGCTACATCAACTTTTTTTGAAAATCTCTCACCCTTAAAATCGATGCCGCCGGTATTCAGACACGACATTACTTTAGCCGGTATTACCTGCCCTGTTTCATTTTTCAGGTCTGAGAATTTGATTTTTATATCCTCCAGGCTTTTAGATACCGGGTACACACCTAACTGGTAAGCGTAGTTTTCGCTTTTTTTTGTCTCACCATTAAATACACCTTTAACACCGCTAATAATCCAGCGCTGTGGCAGATCGTGTTTCATACGTATTGAATGCAGCCTGTCTTCCGGGAAAACCAGGTACGATTTACCTGCATTTTTGTGGATCAGGTCGGTAGTTTCTGCTTCGGTGGCGATCACTTCCATCGGATAAAAGCTATTCATCGCGTTAATTTCTTCGATGCAATCCACGCTGGCTTTTGTAACGTTTGCTTCGTCAGCGGTTAGCTGCTGCCAATCGGGGGGTGCTGTTTTGTCCGCCGTTAAATATTTGGCATTCGGATAGTTTGATTTCCGGTCGATCTTATATGGCAGGTAATAAACAAAGTATTTGCTATTGTGCGGCTTGGGTTCAAAATATAAAATACATGCTTCGCGGTTGATCGCTCCTACGTACACATTTGAAATTATTTTGCTGGTGGCCGAGTCGACAACGACGATGTCTTTTAGTTCCGGATGGAAATCGTTCCTCCTCCAGGTGATCAGCGCTTTGGCAACGCGCAGCGAGGGATTAGCCACCGTAAGCACTACCCGGTGTGTCCCGAGCGAATCGGGGTCCCAGTCGTTGTGTTTGATCACATATCTTACTTCCTGGGCAAAAGAGGCGCAGCATGCTGTTAAAAACAGCAAAACCAATAAAAGGCGTTTATCCATGGGTAAATATTTCGGTGTAAAGTTAGGCTGTTTTTTGATAAAATAATGGCGTGTCAATGATTGTTCCTTCGCAGGGGCGGCCCTTGTGGCCGCCCTGGATTTGAACGGCTGTAACGGACTACGCAGGTCGGCAAAACGGTTTTTTCTAAAAACAACGAAACCGCGTCACAGGAATCGGCATGGCATTGCGGAGCTGGGCGCATGGTGAGGGCGCCCACAAGGGACGCCCCTACGGGTTTATCATTTCAACATCACCCTCGTGGCGCCGTAACCAAATTTTTCCTTTTGTGCATCCATAAACGTTTGCACCTTTGGATGTTTGCTCAACGTTTTCTGGATCTCGTGACGTAATGTGCCATTGCCTGCGCCGTGAATAAAAACGATCTCGGGCAATTGATGTACGATCGCTGAATCCAGCATTTTGTGGAAATGATCAAGCTGGATCTTCATTATTTCTGCGTTACTGATGAACTGGTAGTCGTTACGCAGTTTTTCAATGTGAAGATCGATCTCTTTTGATGGTTTGTCCACGGTCGCTTTTTTGTCAGGCGTTTTATAAAAACTTTCCTTTAATTTTTGCGCGTCGATAACCATTTCCGGTTCGTCCAACCGGACAAGCCAGCCTTGTTGTTTTAAAATAGGGATATGTTTCTTTGTACCTGAAAAATCCTTTGCCTTAAATTTCTCGCTGATATTAATGGGTTCAGGTGGTTTTACATTTTGTTTGGTGTGGAAGATGACGCCAAAAATAAATTTCGGCCAAAGCTGCAGGTCGGCCAGCTGGGCGGAATAAATTTTTTCTGCTGATCCGGGTTGAATAATTCCTGCAAATTCTCCTTTAAAATGATCCTGCTTTTCGGTTGTCAGCGAAGCTAGCAGTTGAAAGGATGTCTCGTTCACAAAATAAAAATGGACGACAGAATTTGCTTTGGGATCGGGTACCACCGCAACAAAAACACCCCGGGCGACAAATTCGCCGACCCGCACCGGCGCCTCTGCACTGGTTTCTGTAACAGCGCCAGGCGGCTGGTAACCATGTACCGAAGTTACCTTGCTGGCCAGCACTGGTATTTCAAAATCGTCCTCGGTAGTTACACCGATCATCTGATCGTCAATAATGCGGGTAACAAAGCCCTCCAGCTTCTCGTCCACAAAACGCACAAAATCTCCCAGCTTATATTTCATATTTATTAAAAACAAAAAACCACCCGCCCGAAGGCAGGTGGCTACAAATTAGTTATTTAATACCCCTATTAAAATAACTGCTGCAAAGTAAAAAATTATTTATTTTACTACAAATAGTTGAACGCTTTTTTTTGCAAATAAGTTGCAATTGGAGATTTATAAAAATCAAAGCGTTGAAAATTAGGGGTTAAGCGTTAAAAGGTACGCCAATATGACGGTTAGTTGTACCGGTTTTGAATAATTTGTTTTTACTTTACAGCTAAATTTTTATAAAAATGTGCAAATCGATCATACTTTTCGTGCTGTCCTGCCTCCTGCTAACAATGGCGCAGGCACAGGATCTTTATACGCCGCGTGATGTTCAGCGTGCTTATGACAGGGGAACCCGCTCAATGGATGGCAAACCTGGTAAAAATTATTGGCTATGCCATGGTCATTACAACATTTCAATCACTGTGGCACCGCCAAGCCCGAGGGTTAAAGGACACGAAACGATCACCTGGTTTAACAACAGTCCCGATACCCTGCGCCAGTTGAATATGAAACTGATTATGAATATCCACCGGCCCGGTGCGGCCCGGGCCGGGAACGCTCCGGATAATTATTTAACAGAGGGAATACAGGTGGATGAATTTAACATCAACAGGAACAAAAAAAGCTGGAACAATAAAACCGCTTCATCCACCAATCAACTGGTGAGCCTGGATAAAGCATTGATGCCGCACGATTCGGTTAAGCTGGATATTACCTGGCATTACGATTTAGCGAAGGGGCCAGGACGCGAGGGTATTATCGACTCGACCAGCTTTTATATCGCCTACTTTTATCCGCGCATTTCGGTTTATGATGATTACAATGGATGGGACCGGCTGGCGTTTTTGGATGCTCAGGAATTTTACAACGATTTTAATGATTATGTGCTGAACGTTACCGTACCCAAAAACTTTATGGTTTGGGCCACCGGTACCCTAACCAACGCCCAAACGGTACTGCAGCCGGAATATGCAAAAAGGCTGGCGGAATCGTTCACCAGCGACTCAACCATTCACATCGCAACGCAGGAGGATATTGCAAAAAAAGCGGTAACAGCTCAGAACGATATGAATACCTGGACGTGGACTGCCACCAATGTCAGCGATATGGCCGTTGGTGTCAGCGATCATTATGACTGGGATGCTGCCAGCGCCGTTGTTGACGATGCAACCGGGCGGCGTGCCAGCATGCAGTCGGCTTTTAATGATAAGTCTGCCGATTTTCATCACGCAGTGCAGGCGGGTCGAAATTCGCTGAGCTGGTTATCACATAACTGGCCGGGTGTACCCTACCCTTTCCCCAAGATGACATCCTTTGAGGGTTTTGCCGATATGGAATATCCGATGATGGTGAACGACAGCCACACCAACGACATCAAGTTTTCGCAATTTGTGCAGGATCATGAGATAGCGCACACTTATTTTCCTTTTTATATGGGGATAAACGAAAGCCGTTACGCTTTTATGGATGAAGGCTGGGCAACAACTTTTGAACGTTTGATAGGCACATCAGAAGTAGGACAGGAAAAGGCTGACGCGCTGTATAAAAACTTCCGGATCAGCCGGTGGATCCAGGACCGCTCGACCATGGAGGATCTTCCGATCATCACCCCCTCCAGCGAGTTACGGCAAGGGTATGGCAACAACTCGTACGGAAAGCCGTCGCTGAGTTACTTTGCGTTAAAAGACCTGCTGGGTGATGAGCTGTTTAAAAAAGCCCTGCATACTTATATGGATAACTGGAACGGAAAGCACCCCATCCCGTGGGATTATTTTAACTCGATGAGTGCTGGTTCAGGGCGCAACCTGAACTGGTTTTTCAATAACTGGTTTTTTACCAACGGCTATATCGACCTAAAACTGGAGTCAGTAAAAAAAGCTGCAGATGGTTACGACCTGTCGATTAAAAACATCGGCGGTTATGCGATTCCTTTTGATGTGACGTACACCGATGCTGACAAAAAGACCGACACCTTCCATCAAACACCGGCCGTTTGGCAGCGCAATCAAAAACACATGGTTGTGCATATCAAAACCAAAAAGACCATAAAATCAATAAAAATTGACGGCGGAATATTTATGGACGCTGACGAAAGTAATAATAAATGGACTGCAAAATAGACAGTATTCGGCAGGACATCGCCGGCGAGGCGAGATTTTGCCCCATGGGCCAAATAAAAAAACCCGGTAAATTACCGGGTTTTTTTGGGGAAAGTATTTAATTACGCTTTCTGAACTGCGTCGTTAACTTCGTTCGAGCCGTTTTTTATGTGGGCTTTACCTTCGTTAATTCTGCTTTGTGCCTGATCCTTCAGTTCACGTCCTTTTGCGCGGGCGTTTTCAACAATTGCATCTTTACGGTCATTAAGGTCGTTTACTGAGCCTTCAAATTTTGATTTGGCCTTGCCATATAAGCCGCTGCCGTATTCCTTAATATCATTCGCCCTGGACATCATGGCGTCTTTAGCACTGTCGACCAGATCATTAATAGTGTCGGCTATGCCTTCACGTAAAGTTTCGCCTTTTTCGGGCGCCAGCAATAATCCTAAAGCCGCACCCGCCGCAGCGCCAATTAATAACGCCGCTATAATTCTGCTTGTATCTTTCATGGTTTTGTTTTTTTGTAGACGGTTATAACGGAACAATAACAATGCCAGCCTGCATAACCACCTAAATCTAACTCAAAAAAAAGCGCCCGTTTTGTTGAACGGGCGCTGGTAACGATTAATGTTTAAATATTATAATTAAACAACTTTTACATTTACCGCGTTAACGCCTTTTCTGCCGTTTTCAACTTCAAATTCTACTTTGTCGTTTTCGCGGATTTCATCGATCAGGCCTGATGTGTGCACAAATACGTCCTGGCCGCCACCATTGGGTGTAATAAAACCAAAACCTTTTGTTGTGTTAAAAAATTTAACTGTTCCTTCTTGCATTATTTTATTTATTAAGGGCGCTAAGGTAGGGATAATATTCGATATCGCAAGTGCTTGAGTCGGAAAGCGGCTGGAAGTCCGAAAGTCGGAAAGTCCGGAAGTCCGAAAGATGAATTTTTTAGCTCGAAAGTCGACAGCCTGAAAGGCGATTTTTCAGGCCGAAAGGTGATTGGGGACCCGGAGAAGCATTGTGGCTGGCGCAGTACACTTCTCCGGCGACCCCCTTCCTACTTTCTATCTTTCCTACTTTCTATCTTTCGGACTTCCGGACTTTCGGATTTCCCGACCCTCTCAAAAACAAAAAAAAGCCCAAAGCTCGATCAGCTAACTGGGCTTTCGCTAAAAAGAAATTAATCGCACTTATCACTCCATCACTGTGTCCTTAATTTTTTAGCCACTTCTTAATGTCTTTCATGGTAGTGCGGGGCCGGCAACTATTATTTTACTATCAAATACAATTACGATTGAATTACGTCACTCGTTACAGTTCAGATTTAAAAAAAACAACATTTTTATCAACACTTGTTATCGCCACTGTTTGGCGTTGCTTAATATTGCGGATTAACAACAGACTATATGAAGGCCTTTATTTTCGATTTGAACGGCACCATGGTAAACGATATGCCTTACCATACCAAAGCCTGGCATAGCCTGTTGAACGAGGAACTTGGCGGCAATTTTACTTTAGACGAAGTAAAACCGCAGATGTACGGTAAAAACCAGGAGGTGCTGGTAAGGATGTTTGGCCCGGGCAGGTTTACTGCCGACGAAATGGACCGAATATCTATTGAAAAAGAAAAGAAATACCAGCGGGAGTTCCTGCCGCACCTTGATTTGATCCCTGGACTTTTTGACTTTTTAGCTCAGGCTTACAAGGCAGGCATACCTATGGCCATTGGTACAGCGGCAATTCCCATCAATATTGATTTTGTGCTGGACAATTTAAACATCCGGCACTTTTTCAAGGCGATTGTAAGTGCGGACGATGTAGTTTTTAGCAAACCACATCCCGAAACATTTTTAAAAGCAGCGGAATTGCTGGGTATACCAGCAACCGATTGCCTGGTATTTGAAGACGTACCCAAAGGCGCCGAAACCGCCGCAAACGCAGGCATGAAGGCTGTCATCATCACTACCACCCATCAGCCGGAGGAGTTTGCCCAAATGCAAAACGTCATCCATTTTGCGCCGGACTTTAACGATCAGTTTATAAAAAGCCTGGTAAATTTTTAACCGTAGAAGCGCTAACCGGATACACGCGCATCTGCTTATCAGCGATAATATACTTCGCTCCACAGCAATTCCTTCTTCAGTTGGTGCAATTTGGTGTCCTTTCCGATCAAAACAAATTCGATACCAGCCATCTCCGCGAAATCCGCAAGTTGTTCGGATGAGATGTTCTGGCTATAGCAAGTATGATGTGCTCCGCCGGCAAGTATCCAGGCCGCGCAGCCGGTTTGCATATCCGGGCAGGGTTTCCATAACACCCGTGCTACAGGCAGTTTAGGCAGATCATGTTCAGGTGCAACACCTTCAACCTCGTTTACCAGCAAGCGGAACCGGTTGCCCATATCTATTACCGAAGCATTCAGCGCGGGGCCGCCTGCCACATTAAACACCAGGCGAACAGGGTCGGCCTTGCCACCAATACCCAGTGGATGTATTTCGCATTTGGGCTTTCCATTGGCGATGGATTCGCAGATCTCCAGCATGTGCGAGCCCAATACCATTTGGTTTTTGGGGTCGAAATGGTATGTATAATCTTCCATAAAGGAATTGCCGCCGGCCAGACCGCTGCCCATTACCTTCATGGCGCGAACCAGGGCGGCAGTTTTCCAGTCGCCCTCGGCCCCGAAGCCATAACCCTGGCCCATCAGGCGCTGTGAAGCGATACCCGGAAGTTGTAACAAACCATGCAGGTCTTCAAAAGTATCGGTGTAGCCTTTGTAATTGCCATCTTTTAAAAACGCGGCCAGGCCAAGCTCTATCCTTGCCGCCGCCTGCATCGAGCTGTAATGCGCGCCGCCTTTGTGCAACGATGGGACTACTGCATACTGCTCTTCATATTCGGCTATCAGCTTGTCGGTTTCTGCATCGCTCATATCATTGATCACCTTGACCAAATCGCCAACACCGTGCGTATTTACCGAATAGCCAAATTTTAGTTCCGCCTCCACCTTATCTCCATCGGTTACCGCCACAAAGCGCATATTATCGCCAAAGCGCACAAAACGTGCGCCCTGCCAATCGTGCCAGCCCGCAGCTACCCGGCACCAGGCGCCGATCTGCCCTAAAACGCCGCTGTCTTCCCAATGGCCAACAATCACTTTACGGTTCAGCCGCATCCGCGACATAATAAAGCCGAACTCCCGGTCGCCGTGGGCGCTTTGGTTCAGGTTCATAAAATCCATGTCGATGCTGTTCCAGGGGATATCGCGGTTAAATTGCGTGTGCAGGTGCATCAGCGGCTTCTGCAATATCTTCAGCCCTCCAATCCACATTTTGGCCGGCGAAAAGGTATGCATCCAGGCAATAATGCCAATGCAGTTATTAGCCGTGTTGGCTTCCTGGCACACTTTATATATTTCTTCGGTCGATTTTACAGTCGGCTTAAAAACAACCCGCACCGGGATCTGCGCACTGGTATTAAATGATTTTGCGATCTGCGCCGAGTGTTCAGCAACTTTCAATAGCGTTTCTTCCCCGTATAAATGCTGGCTCCCGGTAACGAACCAAATTTCGAACTGTTTTAAATCTATCATTGTTAGCTTTTAGTTACTGAGTTACTGAATTATTGAGTTTTTAATTAGTGAGTTGTGATTTAGTGACTTGTCCATTTCAGCCTTTTACCTTTCGCCTTTCCTATTGTCCATAATACGAATCAGGCCCGTGCTTGCGTTCGTAATGTTTTTTGATGAGCGAATTTTTCAGCCTTGCCGCTTTTGGGTTGATCTGTTCCGTTAAATACGCCATCTGGGCAATGGACTCAAGCACCGCGCTGTTATAGACCGCCTTGTCGGCTGTTTTTCCCCACGTGAAGGGTGCATGGTTGCCTACCAGTATCATTTCGACTTCATGGTAGCTCAAGCCCAGCTCTTTCAGGTGGTCGATGATCTGGTAGCCGGTTTGATACTCGTAATCGCCCCGGATCATATCGTCGTGCATTGGCGGAGCGCAGGGGATATCAACGGTTTTATGATCGGCATGGGTGGTGCCATAGATGGGTATGCACCGCTGCGATTGCGCCCAGGCAGTAGCGTAGGTGGAATGGGTGTGACATATCCCTCCTATTTCGGGCCACTCCTTGTACAACACTGCATGCGTTTTAGTATCGGATGACGGGCGCAATTTGCCTTTCACTATCTTTCCCTCAAAATCAACGATCACCATCTTTTCCGGCGACAGGTCTTCATAGGGCACGCCGCTGGGTTTAATGGCAAAAACACCCAGGTCGCGATCTGCGGCGCTGACGTTGCCGAAGGTAAAGATCACCAGGTTTAAGCGCGGAAGTTCCATGTTAGCTTTATGGGCCTGTTTTTGGATATGGTCGTACTTGCTCATTTTTTATTAATCGGTTGGAATTGACAAATTTACAATACTGTCAAATCTGTGGGTTCTCGACAAATTTCCCTAATTGCACATATTTTTTATAGCGCCTGGCATACAAATCAGCGTTTTGTTTGTCAGGCTGATACTCCACATCAAATCCGCCGCCCATCGCTGCCATGGCATCTTCGACCTTTGGATAAATCCCTGCCGCAGTCGCTGCGAACATCGCCGCCCCCAACGCGCAGGTGTGCTCAAACTGGTGGATGCGGATGGGCATCTGCAAAACATCCGCCATCATCTGCATTATATACGGCGACTTTTTGGCCACCCCTCCTATCCCGATCAAACCTTTTACCGGCACACCTTCGCTATTGAACCTGTCGACAATACTTTTGGCCCCAAAACAGGTGCTTTCGGCCAACGCCCTGAAAATACGGGGCGCATCACTGCCCAAACTCAGGCCGGCGATGGCACTTTTCAGCTCCTGGTTGGCATCCGGCGTCCGGCGTCCGTTCAGCCAGTCGACCGAAAGTTCGGCATTTTCATCCAATGGTAATAACGCTGCCTGCCGGCTCAATTCAGGAATGATCTTTGCCGCCATTTCGCTTTTTAGCGCCCGGGCAGTCTGGGTATCTATCAACTTCGATTGGTTAAGCAATTCGTTAAGCGGCCATGATAGCAGGTTTTTAAACCAGGCGTAGGTATCGCCGAAGGCTGATTGTCCGGCCTCAAGGCCCAGCATCCCCGGGATCACCGAGCCGTCCACCTGCCCGCAGATGCCCTTGATCAGTTTGCCCTGCAAGTCGGCCATCGGCGCCACCAGCATATCGCAGGTAGATGTTCCCATCACCTTGCTGAGGTGATACGGTTCTATTTGCCCGCCAACCGCGCCCATATGCGCATCGAAGGCGCCAACACCTATCACCACGTCCGTACTTAATCCTAACCGTTCCGCCCATCCCGCGCTTAAATTGCCGGCGGGCACGTCCGATGTATAAGTATCTTCAAATAATCTTGCTCTGAAGCTTTTTAAAACCTGGTCGAGCGAAGAGAAAAACTCCTCAGGGGGTAATCCGCCGTATTCGGCTGCCCATAAAGCCTTATGACCGGCTGAGCATCTGCCCCGCTTCATGTCTTTTACATGTTTTCCGCCCGTCAGCAGGAAAGGTATCCAGTCGCAATGCTCAACCCACGAATAACAGGCCTGCCTTATTTTTTCATCAACCCTTAAAATGTGCAGCAGTTTGGCCCAAAACCATTCCGAAGAATAAATGCCGCCTACATATTGCAGGTAATTGGTGTTAAACCTGGTGGCATGCAGGTTAATTTCCGCGGCTTCTTTAACCGACGTGTGGTCTTTCCACAACACAAACATGCCATTAGGATTATTTTCGAATCCGGGTACCAATGAAAGCGGTACCCCCTGTTTATTAACTGCAACAGGTGTCGAGCCGGTGGTATCGATAGAAATAGCTTTTATCGCTGACGCAACGGATGCGCCGCCGGCCTTTTTGATACAATCTTTGATGGTAAATTCCAGGCCCTCAACGTAATCCAATGGATGCTGCCTGAATTGGTTTTGCCCGGCATCGCAATATAAACCCTGCTGCCAGCGTGGATACATGAAAACCGATGAGGCCAGCTCCCGACCGTTACTTACATCAACAATTACTGATCGTACCGAATCGGTGCCATAATCAACACCGATTACAAAATGGTCTTTGCTCATCCGTCAGGCTGGTTTAAAAATTGCGAAATCTGGCTGTAAATTAAAGCAATTGTTTGTACTAATAAAAGAATAATTGTAGTTTTTACATTTTATGTGGCAATCGATTGCAGTTATTTCAGATTCGGCTGCTTAAAGAAATTTTAACCCGGCCAGCGGCCATACAATTTGTTTAATGAACTGTGTGTGGAATAATAACGGCGCGGGAAGCACCAACCAAAAGAACAGCCAAACTTTGGCGACCAGTTTATTTGCTAAAAAATTCCGGTGACGCGCATTCAGCCACTTTTCCAGAAGAACCAGCAAGCCTTGCAAAATAAAGTACAAAGTGGGCAGACCGTAGCCGCTATTTACCGGCAAGCTCAGCGCCAGCTCATGAAGGATGCCTGAGAAAATAAAAGCAATCATGAAAGCGGCAGGCTTTCCTAATTTATTACGAAGCGGGCGGAATATGGAGATAGCTGTCATTTCGCTGAATGCTAAATTCCAACGCTTGCCCCAAAATTCGGTCAGGCTAAGTGCCCTGGTGGGTTGTCTGAATAGTAAATAGGTATTTGCACCGGATAGCCGCCACATACCGGCACTGATGCTGAGCACGCCGAAGTGCAGGATGAGGCTTAGGCCGGTAAGCAAAATAACACTTACTATAACACGGATTATTTCAGCATTTAACTGAAGCCGGACCAATCCGTGCGCACCCAATATGAGCAAAACCCCGAGAACAAGCCTGCTTGCCCCGAACCAGATCATCCGACCTGCGCCTGGCAATGCCTTGCCGCCAAGTGTGGCAAATGGCCGGGCCCGCATACCCGCCCAGCCGCAGGCAAACATAAGCCATTGTTTAAAAAAAAGATTGAAATGTTTGCCGGCGTATTCGAGCGGCACCACCACCAATTTCATTGCCGTAAAAGTAACGGCGATGATCGCCAGCATTTTGATCACCGGGTGCTCGCTCCTGAAAATCAAAAATACAGCCGTTATACTCACCCCAAAAAGCAACCAGGCAATTAAAATTGCTTTTTGCCTGACAACGAAAAAGCCGGCAACAACCAATACGAGGTTAATCATCACAAGCAAGATGATATCGTTGATCGGCGGTTTCATCCCCGAAGTTGAAAGTTATTATAAACGGCCCAACTGTAAACCAGGCTTGTAAATACAAACACCAGCACCAGCAATATCTCGCCTGCCTTGTGCCATCGCCCGGTGGGAAAATTCTGCCGGTCGAAATAAAAAAACTGTATTAACACCCGCGATACCCAATACAGGGCGATAAACCCACTCAAAAGTGTGGCTAGCCGGGAATGATCTATCAGATCACCGGCATAGCATAACGATACCAGGCCGAAGCATAAATTGATGACAAAAATATACGCGGCATAAACCCAAAACATTTGCTTGATGAGCGGCGCGGTTTTTGCCAGTTCGGTTCGCCATTTTAAAATCTTTGGAATAAAAAGGCTTCCTATCGCCAGAACTATTTGCGCCAGACCTGCTAAGCGGATCAGCAGCTTAAGCGCTGATGTATACTTTTCCATGTTAAAATCCCTCTTCTAAAACATGAACAAATATACTTAATTTATTAAACTTTCAAAATTTATTGAAAATTAAATTTATTTTTATGAAGGTGTTATTTTAAAATACAAAAGATTTTTATTCCCCTGTTTTACTCAAATGAAAGTCCAGATGCCCGCCGTGCAGCAGAACAATAGCGCGGGTGCATAGTGCGCTGGCAATGGCGCTAAAAATAGCTTCAACCGGGATGAATAAGATGAGCGTGTAAAAAAACAACACGATAAGGAAAAGCACCAGTGGAATGAGGAGTTTGAGGCCAGGCGCAGGAAATTTTTCAGAAATATCGCTGAGGGCCCAAAGCAAAGCACCTACCAGCGCCAGGAATATGGCTATAATATAGCCATAGCCGTCAAAATATTCGGCCAGGCTGTGGTTTGCACCCATCATCGAAATTTTTGCTGCAGGCAGTTGGTTTACCACAGCCGCCGATCCAGGATCGGCGAGGGACTTCCATTGTAAGTGTGTATAAACATGAAAGGCCGCGTTAATAAAAATAGATACAGCCGAAATCCGCAGTAAAACTTTAGGGCTCATGGTATTATGTTTTGGGTTGAACATCTAAATTGTAAATATTTATTGGCTTTTACAAACGCTTAAATAAAAATCCGGGAATCAACCGCATCAAAAAGGCAATGAGCCGCCAGCGACGGGTCACGTAAACGATATTCCTTTTACTTTTAATGGCCCTGTATATCTGCCGGGCGGCCTTGTCAGCCGGCGCCATCCAGAAGACGTTTCCAGCCGCCATAGCGGTATCAACAAATCCAGGCCTTATGTCCGTGATTTGTATTTCCTTTTTCAGATTGAACGCTCTTTGCCGCAAACCCTCCAGGTAACTAACCTGGTAGGCTTTTGAAGCATTGTAAGCCGGCGCGTGCCGGCTACCCCTGATGGCGGCAACTGATGTGATGGCCGCAAATTGACCGTAGCCCTGTTGATCAAAATAGCCAAAAGCCCAGTTGGCGACGGCGGTAAAACCGATCACATTCACCAGATTAGTTTGCTGTTCGATAGCAGTATCCAACGTGGGGTTAATTTTGCCTGTTCCTGAACTTAGCACCAGCAGGTCAAGTCCGCCAAGTTCTTCCTTAAGTTTTTGCAAATAATCCGGCAGATTTTCAACATCTGTCACGTCAAAACAAGATACAGCAAAACTTTCAGGCTTTGTGGCTTGCAGGTTGAGCAGCAACTGGTCCCGCCGGCCTGTAATACCTACCTTATAGCCGTTTTCGGACAAAATAAGTGCAAGTTCCTTTCCGATCCCTGAGGTGGCGCCAAGCACGATAGCTTTTTTCATAGCGGGTAAATTATTGTCGTTTTTGTTACAGTCGGTCACGTAATCGCGTATATTAGCTAAATTCGCCTAATATATGAACCTGAAACAACTATTAACTTTATTGGCTGGCGCGATATTGTTCGCGTCCTGTTCAAAAGTGTATACACCGGCACTTTATCACCAGGACATCGCCTACCAACCCAAGCCGGCATCTTTTGATTCGGTGAAATCTGCTACCTATGCTTCGGCCGGTTTTAACGGCTACAGCAATGCAAATTATGATGATCTGCTGGTAAGCGGGCAGGCCAACATCAGCCGGGGGCATGTGTTCGACAATTTTAACCTGGCCTATGGCGCATTTGGCGTTTTTGGAGATTACCAGAACAGCGCCATTTCAAAAGGTCAGGCCAATTACTTTTCGGATCGATTTTTCGGTGCGGTGGGCGGCAGGGCAAGCGCTAACTTTTTTGTAAACTCAGGCCGGACAGATTTCAGGTTCATCGGTATAGAAATGGCCTACAGCCATGAATTCGGCGATTACGCCACCTTCAGGCGGTCGGTAATGGGGCAGCCTGACTTTTACGTGGACCCAAGAACAGACCTTTTTTCCATCGGACTTACTACTGAAGTGCTGTTTCATAATGTCAATAACCCGGATTTTCAACATGGCATACGCGGATTTATTGGGACCACAGTAGGCCACAATGATTTATTCGATACCTATTATACAAGCGCTGCCGACCGGAGCGGCACGGGCAAGCTTTTCCACGAGCTATATCCAAAAGTGAGTTATTTTTTTAAGATCAAACGTTACTTTGGTACGTTTGAAGCGGGGGAAAATATCTTTATTCGATTTGGGTTAAAATTTTGAGATTATTCTGAATACACACTCCCTACCCTATCCCGCAGGTTATATGCGGAGGCCATCACCTCGCCGTAAGCGCCGGTAGTGCGTATAGCGATCAGGTCGCCGCGATGAGATTCGGGCATTTCCACATCCTTTTGAAAACAGTCGGTGCTTTCACATATCGGACCGACGATGTCGTAGTGCGCAGTTGGCAGTTCGTAGTTGGCAGTGGGCGGTTGGCGGTCGGTGCCCGTGGTGCCTTCTTCTAATCTCTGATCTCTAATCTCTAATCGCTCAATCTGGTGATACGCCTGGTACAGCATCGGGCGGATCAATTCCGTCATGCCTGCATCCAGCACCAGGAAGTTTTTCTTCTGCCCGTTCTTCACGTACAGCACCCTTGAGATCAATGCTGAGCATTGCGCCACCAGCGCCCGGCCCAGCTCAAAGTGAACTTCCTGCCCTGGCCGTACATTTAAAAAGTCTTTAAAAACTTTAAAATAGCTTTCAAAATCGGCGATGTTATTGGTATCGGGATTGTGGTAATCAACCCCCAGGCCACCGCCGGTATTCAAAATTTTCGGTTCAAACCCGTGGTCGGTAAACCAATCTTGCATTTCGTTGATGCGCGTGCACAGGTTCTTGTACACCTCCATATCCGTAATTTGCGAGCCAATATGGAAATGTATGCCTAAGAACTTAAGGTTAGGGCATTTCCGCAAGGCGTCCACCACCTCGGGCAGCTGCCAGCTGTTAATGCCGAATTTGTTTTCGTCAAGCCCCGTAGTTATAAAATGATGAGTGTGGGCATCCACATTCGGGTTAATGCGTATAGCAATAGCCGCAGTTTTATTTTTTGCTTTCGCGAGGTCATTGATGATGAAAAGCTCCTGCACCGATTCCGCATTGAAACAAAAAATATCCGCGTCCAGCGCCAGGTTGATCTCTTTATCAGATTTACCTACTCCGGCAAATACGATCTTTTCTTTTCCAAAACCATGTTCGATGGCCGCCTTTACTTCATTGCCGCTTACACAGTCGGCCCCAATGCCGTACGACTGGATCATATCCAGCACCTTCGTGTTAAAATTAGCCTTCATGGCGTAATGCACATGGAACCCGTATTTTGCCGAAGCGTTGGTGCAGGCATCCAACGTCTCCCGCAGAATATTAAGGTCGTAATAGTAAAACGGCGTTTCTAACCCTTTAAAACGATCTATGATAGTATTGTTGAACATTTAACCCCCTCTAAATCTCCCCTGAAGGGGCAGACTTTGTATTTTTTAGTTAATAACGATAGCCCGGCACCATCCGCGTGCAATCTTTTGACCGCTGCCCTTTTAAAGTCTCCCCCTTCAGCGGGAGATTTAGAGGGGGTTGGGGTTTAAAACAGCCTGTTATGCAGGCTCCTTAAAGTCTCCGTCTTATCTTCGGTGCTTATCAGCAGCGACATATTATTTTCGCTGCCGCCGTATGATATCATCCTCAATGGGATATGCTTAACCGCTTCCAGCACCCTCGCCGCGTACCCATGCTTCTCGGCTCCAAAATCGCCCACAACACAAATAATAGTTTGGTTCTTATCGAGTTCTACACTTCCGAAGGTTTCCAGTTCTTTGATCACATCATCCAGATAAGTGGTATCATCAATGGTAAGCGAAACAGCAACTTCCGATGTGGTGATCATATCTATCGAGGTCTTATATCGCTCAAAAACCTCGAAAACACGGCGTAAAAAACCGTAAGCCAGCAACATGCGGCTGGATTGTATTTTTATCGCGGTGATGCCATCTTTGGCGGCAATGGATTTGATCCGGTCCTTTTCGCTTGTGTTGGTGATCAGCGTGCCGGGAGCTGTCGGATCCATGGTGTTGAGCAGCCGCACCGGGATGCGGTATTTTTGTGCCGGAAATACGCTTTGCGGATGCAATATCTTGGCGCCAAAATAGGCCAGCTCAGCCGCCTCGTCAAAACTCAGCCGGGCAATAGGCATCGTACCTTTTACAATCCGCGGATCATTGTTGTGCATGCCGTCAATATCCGTCCATATCTGCACTTCTTCGCTGCGGATACCGGCGCCAATAAGTGATGCCGTGTAATCGCTGCCTCCCCTACGCAGGTTATCAATTTCGCCATAACTGTTGCGGCAAATATAACCCTGGGTAATAAATAGTTTGTTATCGGAATGAGCTTCCAGCAACGGGGTTAAGTGATCCGTGATATAGCCGACCATCGGCTCATTGTCCTCATCAATCTTCATAAAATCGAGCGCAGGCAGCAAGACAGACGGTATGCCAATTTCTGTCAGGTACACATGATATAAAGTCGTTGAAAGCAATTCGCCCTGGGCCAGTATTACTTTATCCTCAATGCTGGTAAATAAATCGTTGGCCAACTGGCTCAATAAGCCAAAATGATAATTAATTACCTCCTTACCTTGCTCCAGGTATTGAGGATTAACATATAGCTGGCTTATAAATACTTCGTATTTGCCTTTAAGCAGCTTAATTAATTCAGCAGCCTTTTGCTTATCCCCTGAAAGGTAGGCTTGTCCAATTTCAACCAAACTGTTTGTGGTGCCCGAGACGGCTGACAGCACTACCACCTGCCTTTCGGCAGGGTCAATAATATCCAGCAGTTTCTTCATCCTTTCAGGAGTTCCGACCGAAGTACCGCCAAATTTCAAAACTTTCATTTTTTCTTTACTTTTACCGCAAATGATTGATATTCTTGTATCAATTTTGAGGCGCTAAAAATAGGATTTAAACCACTTATATCTAAATATGAATAAAATTAAATTTGGTACCGATGGCTGGCGAGCCATCATCGCTGACGATTATACTGTCGAGAACGTGAAACGCGTAGCCTACGCCACTGCGCTATGGCTAAACAAGGCTTTCGAAAAGCCCTCGGCCGTAGTGGGCTGCGACCCGCGTTTTGCAGGGCCGATGTTTGCTGATGTTACCGCTTGTGTGCTGGCCTCGCAAGGCGTAAAAGTTTACCGCGCATCCAATTCGTTTATCTCCACCCCGATGATTTCCCTTGGCACCGTTCGTAAAGGAGCATCTGCAGGGATCATTATTACTGCCAGTCATAACCCTCCATCATACAACGGGTATAAGATAAAGGCATTTTATGGCGGCCCGGCTACCCCGGATGATATCGAAGCTGTTGAATCGATCATTCCGGATACGATCGATCTTAATTTGAAATCGGTTAAAGATTATGAAAAAGACGGTATCATTGAATTTATCGATTTGGAGGACATGTACGTTGAACATGCCGAAAAAAGCTTTGATATACCTGCCATTCGCGATTGCGGGCTGGTTTGGGCCTACGATGCAATGTACGGCGCGGGGCAAAATGTAATGCGCAGGCTGTTTCCTGATATCACTTTCCTGCATTGCGACGCCAATCCCGGTTTTGACGGGCAGGCGCCTGAGCCAATACAACGTAACCTGAAAGAATTTGAAGAGATTATCAAACTATCCGAGGGTGAGATCGCGTCGGGCCTGGTTACCGACGGCGATGCCGACCGCATCGGCCTGTACGACCAGGATGGAAACTTTGTCGATTCGCACCATATCCTGCTGCTGCTCATCCATTACCTATATAAAGTTAAGGGCGAGCGCGGCGAGGTTTATTCAACCTTCTCCTGCACCAGCAAGATTCAGAAACTTTGCGATGCTTACGGATTAAACAACACGGTTACCAAGATCGGCTTTAAATATATTTGCGACCTGATCGTGAATTCGGGCAAACCCTTTATGGTAGGCGGCGAAGAATCAGGCGGTATCGCCGTTAATGGCCATATCCCCGAGCGCGACGGTATTTGGATCGGTTTAATGATCTGGGAGTCGATGGCCAAAACCGGCCGCAGCCTGAGCGACCTGGTGCAGGAAATCTATGAAGTGGTGGGCAAATTCGCAGTTGAACGCTATGACCTGCATGTTACTGAAGAGATCAAGCAGCGCATTGTTTCTAATTGTAAATCGGGCATTAAAAACTTTGGCAGCCTGAATGTTGTAAGGACTGAGGACCTGGACGGATTCAAATTCTTTTTTGAAGATGGCACATGGGTGATGATACGGGCATCAGGAACAGAGCCGGTGTTAAGAGTATATGCGGAGGCACCGGATTCGGCAGCGTCGTTTAAAATATTGGATACCGTTAAGGCGGACTTGTTAAAATAACCCCTGCATTTCGCTAATAAAAAAAGCTCATCGCGCGATGAGCTTTTTTTATTTTCCAGCTTTTGATCAGCTAATCCTTCTCTTCTTTTTTTCCTCTGCGATTGCTTTTTTGTCTACATAGCTTCCCCTGTCGATAAACAACTGCATTTTCTTCCAGAAAAGTAAAAATAGTCCGATGGCCAGCATAATGCCGCCGCTAACCACGAAATTCCAAACGGAGGTTTGCTTGAAAAGCCTGCCAGGCGCCAGAAATATATTTGAAAGATGATCCCACCCGAACCAGTTATAATATCCTAACGCAAAAGCGACGATAAATGCGATAACGCCGTTTATCCAATGCCATCCTCTTTTGGAGGCAACAAACCACCAAAGTACATAGGCAACAACCAGGCCGATATTGCCGATTTGTTCGATAAACGTTTTATCCATCGCATACCTTGGTTTTTGGCTGGCTTTAATGATACTATTCAGCAATGGATCGGCAAAGGCACGGTCTTTCAAAAATGCGAGGGTTTGAAAAGCATAGAAGAAAAACCAAAGAGATATCAATTGGATAATGATCAGCCGCCAATTCAATAGGTGATAAAGTTCTAACCCTAATATGCAAAGTGCAATCGAACTAATAACGGTTAAACCGAAACCGATTCCGGAGAGATTAGCATATTCACTATTAACACTTGAACTATTGTTTAAAATCGCCAAAAAGCTTATTACAATCAATGTGATGAGGGGTAAACCGAACAAAAAACGTTTATCAAACGGATAGTTGGACTTATTAAATACAGAATAAACAATTATAACAAATGCCGAAAGAGGAATAATAGCAACAACAAACCGCTCTGGAGATTTTACAACAACGCTTGTAATTATATCCCAAGCACTTGTGTGAACGGCTAACGTTGTCCAAGGCATAAAAAAAGCCGCTAACAACAGACCTGATAAAGTTATCGCAGCAGCTTTTGAGTTTTTAGTATTCATAGGATCGTCAATTAGGGTTGAACAGTTGATCAAATTATAAACTGTCTTTTTTGCATATCAGATATGCATGGTGACTGCAATATTAAATAATTTGACAGGAATTTATAGGCGCCAATCTATATTTTCTGAAATTTTATAGATTTGGTAAAGCAAGCAAAAATAGCTTCGACTCCGTAGATGGCGAAACGACAACAAAAAAACATGGAAGTACACCACCACCCTGAATTGCCGCATGGCGAGAAAAAGCGTTTTAAGGAATACCTGCTTGAGTTTTTGATGATATTTCTAGCAGTCACTATGGGATTTATTGCCGAAAATATCCGCGAGCATTTTTCGGACACCTCGAAAGAAGGTGAATATATCGAAGGCTTTGTAAAAAACCTGTCTGTTGATACTATTCGCCTGAAACAAGCCATTGCAGAAACAGTCACCCAAAACAAGGGGATCGATAGCTTGCGGAAGGTGTCGAAAGATAAACTGTCCCAGCTTCCGGTTCAGGACTCCCTGTTTACGTACACTTTCAAATATCTTTTTTACGCTAATAATTTTAGGGATGATGATATAACATTAGCCCAGTTACGCAATGCGGGCGGTTACAGGCTAATAAGGAATAAGGATGTGCCCGACAGCATCGCATCGTACGAATCGAAGGTAAAGGACCTGGACGACGAGTTTGCCGACCTTTTCGGCTCAATCGTAAAAGCCCGCGATCGTGCCGATGCTATACTCGATCTAAACGCCGGTCATAATTTCAAACAACATCCCACATCAACTCCGGTGCTCATTACTACAGACAAGGAGAAAATTTACAGCTATTATAACGGCCTTTTAGAAATGGAGATCGGTTTAAACGGCTACAAAAACATGCTGGAAGATCATCTAAAATACACCCGGCACCTTATCGTATACCTGAAAAAGCAATATGATATTGATTAAGCGCTTTGCCATTAGCTTTGTGCTATTGCTGGGCTTCATCATCCTAAGTTTAACTACCTATGCCAGTTATGGCGGCTGGGTGCTGATGCTTTTATTCGTTTCGCTGGCTATTAAGTTCAAGGGCAATCCCCAATTAAAGGGCTTTACGTTTACCATCATGATATTTGCCGTGGTAAGCGCCGCAATGTATTATCCACAGTATTTTACTCATTTTGGCAGCTTTAAGCTTTCGGGGCTGATCACGCCGCTATTGCAGATCATCATGTTCGGCATGGGCTGCGAGTTAAGTATAAAAGACCTGGCCAATGTAATAAAAATGCCCAAAGCGGTTGCTGTTGGTGTGGTTTGTCATTATACCGTTATGCCTATCATCGGTTTTACGCTTGCTTCCGTGTTTCATTTTCCAAAGGAAATTGCGGCCGGTATCATCCTGGTGGGTTGCTGCCCAAGTGGCCTGGCCTCAAATGTAATGTCGTACATCGCTAAGGCAAACCTGGCGCTTTCCATAACAGTAACAGCCGTTTCAAACCTGCTGGCCCCATTTTTAACGCCTTTATTGATGCAACTGCTGGCGGGTAAGTTTGTCGATATTCATTTTTGGGATATGGTGCTGGATATGGCAAAAGTGGTTGTTATCCCGATAGCGGCGGGTTTGCTGTTTGATTATTTAGTAAAGGGCAGGTTAAAATGGCTGGATAAATTGATGCCGCTGCTGTCGATGCTTTCTATTGGCATTATTATACTGATCATCATTTCTGCGGGCAGGGACGAGTTGCTTAAAGTTGGTGCGCTGCTTATCGTGGCGGAGTTGATACAAAATGTTTCAGGCTATTCCCTTGGATATTGGATAAGCCGCTTGCTGGGATTCAAAGAGAGGGAATGCCGTACCATATCGCTGGAGGTGGGTATGCAAAACAGCGGCTTGGCATCACACCTGGCTTTGGTGCTGGGTGGCCTTGCGACTATAGGGCTGGCGCCGGCGGTGTTTGGGCCGGTAATGAATATTAGCGGGTCCTCATTGGCAACGTGGTGGAATGGACGTGAGGCCAACTCCGAATACGACAAAATAGATGTGACCACGGTCAGCTCTAAAAAATGAACATATGGATCTACGAATTATTAAAACCGAAAAAGAATACCAGAATTTATTGGATTGGGTTGATGAGCAATTTAACTTAAATGTTGCGCCGGATAGTGAAGAGGGACAGAATTTACAGATAGCATTATTGCTCATCAAACAATATGAAGATGTTCAATATGTTATTTCTTTTCCAAGTCCAATAGAGATTAGCAACAGCAACGGAAAAGAAATTGTACGATAAATAAAAAACAATTTCCCGGGTGATATTTTGTTATTTTATTACACTTGTTAATAAAAGCAGGCTTATGATGCAGCAAAGTAATTTCGGACATACATCTGCTGAGCGGGAACAAGCCTTTATAGTACTGTATAAAAAAACATTCCCGGCGGTGGCCAAATATGTAAGCAAAATGGGTGGTTCTTTCGATGAGGCGAAGGACACTTTCCAGGATGCGCTGGTTATTTATTATGAAAGATCCATTCAGGGTGGGTTCAGCCTGCAAACCAGCGAACAAGCGTACCTGATGGGTATTGCCAAACATTTGTGGGCGAAGAAGTTTCGCGACGACAGCCGAAATATCCCGTTGGATACACAATTCGACCTGTTGGCGGATGAAGAGGTCTGCCCGTCAGAAAACAAACTGATGCACTACCTTGAAACGGCGGGGCAAAAATGCATGGAGCTGTTAAAAGCGTTTTATTACGACAACTTGCCTGTAAAATCCATCGCCGGTTTGTTTGGCTATTCGGGCGAACGATCGGCAACGGTGGCGAAATACAAGTGTATGGAAAAGGTACGGGAAATCATTAAAGAAAAACATTTGGCTTATGAGGACTTCGTTGAATGAAATCAAACTGATCGACGGCTATATTTTTAATAATAACTCAACTGAAGATGGGCTGCTGTTTGATGCAATGCTGATCGTCGATCCGCAGCTATCAAATAAGGTTAGCCTGCAGCAAATGATGCATATAATGGTACAGCAACATGCCCGAAAACAGCTAAAGGCGGAGATCGAATCGGCGCATCAAAAGTTATTTTACCGGCCGGAACATAAAAACTTCAGGCAAAAGATATTGGGCTTTTTTCAATAGGCGTTTTTGAGTTGATCACTCATTCAACGTAATCAACTTAATCTAACATAATCAACTAACATCATGAATTACCAAAATGAATTTCGCGGCTATGCCGTGAAGCACCTTCGTATTGACTCCATTTTAGTAGATCAATACGTGTCGCATACCGGCGCAGGCGCCTTTAAAATGGGCATGACGCCCTATATTATGGAAGAACGTCAGCTTAACATTTCGCAAATAGACGTTTTTTCCAGGCTGATGATGGACCGGGTTATATTTTTAGGAACTGCCATCGATGATCATGTGGCTAACATCATTCAAGCCCAACTGCTGTTCCTACAGTCCGTCGATCCGAAGCGTGACATTCAAATATATATCAATTCGCCCGGCGGTTCGGTTTATGCCGGGTTTGGCATCTATGATACCATGCAGCTCATCGCCCCTGACGTGGCTACCATTTGCACGGGGTTATCCGCTTCATTTGCCTCTATCATTCTCTGTGCGGGTGCACAAGGCAAGCGGGCGGCGTTAAATCATTCCCGGGTGATGCTGCACCAACCGCTCGGCGGTGTGCAGGGCCAGGCGGCAGACATTGAGATCACGGCCAGGGAAATTTTGAAGGTAAAAAAAGAACTGTACGACATCTATGTGAAACACTGCCACCAGGAATACCAAAAAGTGCATGACGTTTGCGACCGTGATTTTTGGATGACCTCGCCCGAGGCAAAGGATTTTGGGATTATAGACGAGATTTTGAATTAAAAAGGTCCGAAAGTCCGGAAGTCGGAAAGTCCGAAGATGAATACGAGTTGGTAATCGGGTAGCTACGCGCCTACATCCCGACTTTCGGACCTTCCAGACATTCGGACTTCATCGCCCAAACCTTATTCTCGACACTTATTCTCACCCACAGCATAATGGCATTCAATATTGAAAAAATGATTGCGGTGTAGTACAAATGAAATACCAGCGGAATGATGGCCACTTCGCACACCACCTCCATATAGTTTGGATGCTTTAAGAATTTGTAGGGCCCTTTTTTAACAGGATAAACGCCTGGGATACGGTATATCTTGGTATTCCAATATTTGCCGAGGGAAGATAAAGCCCAAAATTTGAAGGATAACACCGACAGGTATATTACCAAAAACAGCCAGTCGATAGCCGGTTGGTGCCTTAGCATATATTCTCCAATTATTGCCCCGATAAAAAGCGTGTGCAGGGTGATCATGAACGGGTAATGTTCCCTCCCGTACTGGATGGCCCCCTGGGAGAGCAGCCATTTTTCATTTCGCCGGGCTATTACCAGTTCCGATATCCGCTGCAGGATGAAAAAAGATATGAAGATGATGAAATCCATTTAAGTTGATTTTGAGAGTGGTTGATTGAGTTGCACTTCGGCATTAGTTTGAAATATTGTTTTATTAGTCATGCCCAACCTTATCAACTCAATCAACCAAATCTAACTTAATCAACCTTCAATAACACCATTTCGCTCGAAAAGCCCGGCCCCATAGCCAGCATCAGCGCGTAGCCACTTTTAAAACCTTCACTCATAAATTTTTCAAGCACATACAATACCGATGCGCTCGACATGTTGCCATACTCGGCCATTGCCGCCCTGGTTTTTTTCAACGAACCATTGGTGAGGCCCAAGGCATACTCGTAAGCCTCCAGCACCTTGCGGCCGCCCGGATGAAATACGAAGTTTTTGATGTCGCTGAGCTGAAGTCCTTGTTTGCATAAAAACTCTTCGATATCACTATTGATGTGCTCCCGGATAAAAGCAGGAATATCTTTCGAAAAAAGCACTTTAAACCCGGTGTCCTGGAAATCCCAACCCATCACATCCAGCGTATCATAATACAATTTGCTGCTGGCGGCAACGTAGTTCACGCCGGTTGTATTGGCATGGTTATCACCTCTAACAATACATGCTGCAACGCCGTCAGAAAACAGGCTCGATCCGATAAAATTACTTTTGCTGTAATCGCTTTTTATAAGCGTTAATGAGCATAATTCCACCGCTACCAGCAGTACCACGGCATCCGGGTTAGCCCTGGCAAGGGTATTGGCCTTTGCCATCCCGGATACCCCTCCCCCGCACCCAAGCCCAAACGCCGGCAGCCGGTTAACATGCGGGTTTAGTCTTAATTCGTTAATAATTAATCCATCCAAACTGGGTGTGGCCAGGCCGGTAGTCGATATAAATATCAGGTCGGTAATATCCGCTTTATCAATGCCTGCCTTGTTTACACAATCGTCTATCGCCCGTACTGACCATTCCAGCGCCGTTCGGATGTAATCATTGTTTCTCTCCTCGAAGGAGTTTGCATTACGGTAGTAGTCAAGCGGTTTACACAAATTTCGCTCGTTTATTTCGGTATTGTCGAAAGCAAAGATCAGGCGCTCAGCCTCGGGAAAATTGGCCGAAAACATTTCAAGAGCCTGCGCTTTTGCCGCTTGTTGTGATATTTTATAGGGAAAATTTATGGTGGATGCTGCTGCTATAAAGGGCATATATTTTTATTTATACTTACGTATTTAGCCTGCAGGCAGTTGCCCGCGACTAAATTATAACGCATAAGATGGGGAAGTGTTGGTAGGGAACCAGGAGTTTATAAATTATAAAATAAGCGATCAAGCGTTCACAGCGCCGCGCTGCGTTTGCTCCACATTCTTTAAAATATAGATCATTCCCGCTGTATAGCCTGCAAATTGCAAGGTATCAAACTTAGGCTTTAAGTTTGGCACTACTATCTCAAATTTTTTAACCTGGTATTGTGCCGTGTCGGTCGAAAATTTTATACCGTCCTCGTCTGGCTTGCTTTCCAGGATAGTTTTCAGGAAGCTTCCTTTTACTACATCATGTACCGGTAGTCCCGTAACTTGCTTACCACCGGTTTTAAAAATGCCGCGTGCTTCGCCGTTAATAAATAAAATTTCCTGGTTTTCGTTCAACCCGATCACGCCGGCCTGCATTTCCTCTATCACTATTTTCAACTGGTTTTCGCCGGAGATAATTTTAGTAAGATTTTGGTTTTCAATATCGCTTAAGTTCGCCGCCATGGCGTTAAACTCAATAGCCAGGGCGGCAAATTCATCACCTGTTTTAAATTCCAGCCTGGCGTCGTAGTTTTTTTGTCGGATCTCGTGAATGCCATCAATAAACTGGTTAAGCGGATTAAGGATAAACCCGGGGAAATTTATGATGAAGACAAAAAGGATCAAAAAGGTGATGAATACAATCCCGCCGAGCAAAAACGTAGCTTTAGATACGGTGGCGTGGATGTAATTATTTTTTTGTTCAATGGCTTTCATATTCAGGCCCTCTATCGCCTTTAATTCAGCGCGCGCGGTTCGCACAGCTTGTTGTTTGGCCCCTATGCCCGTGCCAGGATCAATGACCTGGCCGAACGCGTTCCGCACACCTGTAGTAGCTCCTTTTTCACCCGGTTCGGTTATGTTGTTTTCCTGCTTTTTCAACGCATTATTAAACAGAGCAACGGCGGATGGCGACAAAGGCAGGTCATTTTCATCCAGTATGCCCCGCATCTGGCTGGTAAAAGTCAGCGTTTCGTAATTGTTTTTTACCGTGGTTTTTGAATATTCGGAAATGTCTTCGATATAATATATCGAAACAATGCCAAAAAACACCACGACCAAAAATAAAAGGCCGAAACCCAGAAGTAGTTTGGTTTTAATTTTCATACAATTTGGATATAGCAGGTTTATAAACTATGCTGTTGTAACACAGGGGAATGTAGTGCTAATATAAGACTATTATACAACAATAAGTGTGGCGCCGAATTTGTTTGACATTAGCGTGAATTGTTATCCAATAAACCCAAATCGGGCTGGGCATATTTGTATACCTTAAAATAGATGGTTGTTTTGGTTTGATAAACACCGTCGATCACGGATATCCTATTCACAAAATCAACCAGGTGATCATTGTCGCGGCACATCACGTCAACCTCCAGGTCGTAGTCCCCAAATGTCCCTGCCAAAAAGCTTACTTCAGGCATAAGGGCGATTTTTTGCGCCACACTTTCTTTTAAGGCCGCCGGCCGCACATAAACCGCCACCTGAGCGTACGACGCGAAACCCACCTTACCCGGGTCGACGCGGCCAACTATCGTGATCACTTTCTCGTCCAAAAGGCGGTTAAAGCGCGTCCTGACCGTACCGATGGAGACATTCAGCTTTTCAGCGATCACCGTAAAGGAGGTCCTTCCGTCGTTCTGCATGGCGCTGATAATGGCGAAATCGACCTCATCCAGCGAAGTGACCGGATTTTCTTTATCCATTGAACAAAATAATCTTTATAATATTCAATACAAAAATAAAAATTTTGCAGAAAATTAGATATAAATATAAAAATTATGCATTAATTTTGATCGATATGAAATACGGCAAGGTAAAAAACTTTATAAACGGAGCGTTTGTCGCGATTGAGTCGCAAAGAATACTCGAGATCATCTCCCCTGTCGACGGTACTTTTTTGGCAGAGTTACCCTGCTCAACAGCATCGGATTTGGACGTAGCTGTTCTGGCAGCAAAAAATGCTTTCCCCGCCTGGAGCAAAACTCCTGTTAAAGAGCGCGTGCAGGTTTTTTACCGGTATAAATTGTTATTAGAGAAAAATCTACAGGAATTAGCAGCCCTTTGCACCGAAGAAAACGGCAAAACAAAGGGCGAATCCGTTGCTGAGATTGAAAAATGTATCGAGCTAACTGAATTCGCCTGTTCATTACCGCAACTGATGACCGGCGAAATACTGGAAGTAAGCAAAGGCGTGGAATGCCGTGCCGAAAAAGTGCCGCTGGGTGTGGTCGCTTCCATCGTTCCCTTTAATTTCCCAACCATGGTGCCCAACTGGACCATCCCCAATGCCATTGCGCTGGGCAACTGCATGATCATCAAACCATCAGAAAAAGTTCCTCTAAGCATCGGTCGCGTTGCTGAATTGTTAAAAGAAGCCGGCCTTCCCGATGGTGTTTTTAATATTGTGCATGGCGATGCGGAGATCGTTAATGCTATTTGCGACCACCCTGATATTGAAGCCATATCATTTGTGGGTTCGACAAAAGTGGCGCAGGCAGTTTATCGCAGAGCTACTCAAAACTTAAAACGATGCCTGGCTTTGGGCAGCGCCAAGAACCATTTACTGGTACTGCCGGATGCCGCGCCGGATATGACGGCACAAAACATCACCGCATCCATGAGTGGTTGTGCCGGGCAGCGGTGCATGGCCGCTTCGGCTATGGTGGGCATAGGCCCGGTGGACCATATCATCGATAAAATATGTATCGAAGCTAACAAACTGGAGCCTGGTAAAAACCTGGGATCGGTGATCAACCAGGCGTCAAAAGAACGCATAGAACGCTATATTACCGAAGCAGAGCAACAAGGGGCGAAAATACTGGTCGACGGCCGCAACGTACAAGTACCGGGCAAACAGAATGGCGCCTACGTAGGCCCGACCGTGATCGATTATGTGACTCCGGATATGGCTGTTGCCAGGGAGGAGATCTTCGGTCCCGTGATCGCTATCATGCGCACTAAAACGCTTGACGAGGCCCTTGCCATTGAAAATGCGAACCCCTACGGCAATGCCGCCAGTGTTTTTACCCAAAATGGCGGGGCCGCCAAATATGTGATGGACAAAGCAAGTGCAGGGATGATCGGCGTGAACATTGGGGTGCCCGTGCCGCGCGAACCTTTTTCTTTCGGGGGATGGAATGAAAGTAAATTTGGCGTGGGTGATATTACCGGCAAAAGCTCAATAGAGTTTTGGACGAAACTAAAAAAGAGCACCACCAAATGGAATGCCGCGGCAGGGGTGAACTGGATGAGTTAGCCCCTAACCACCTGAAGGGGAACCGAAGTTTGATATACAGGGGAGCCAAAGTTGATTTAACAATTTTTTGAAATGGACGCAGTAATAAGTAAAACAAGAAAATCTCCCCCTTCAGGGGGAGATTTAGAGGGGGTTATCATCCGCGACAACCTGGATCATACCCTGTTTTCGTGGAGCAAACAGAAAGGCATCGACCCGATCGCGGTAAAACGCGCTGAGGGGGTTTACCTGTACGATTACAGCGGTAAACGATATATCGATTTTTCATCTGGGCTGATGAATGTCAACATCGGCCATGGTAACCAGCGGATAACCGACGCTGTAGTACGGCAAATGCAGGAAGTTAGCTATATAACACCCGGTTGTGTTACCAAGGCCCGTGGCGACCTCGGCAAAAAGCTTGCCGAACTATTTCCCGGCGACCTGAACAAGGCGTTTTTTACGCTGTGTGGCGCCACCTCGATTGAAAATGCCATCAAGCTGGCGCGGTTATATACCGGCAGGCATAAGATCATCGCCCGCTACCAGGCTTACCATGGTTCCACGTATGGCGTTATGTCCGCCGGCGGCGATCCGCGTAAATTGCCGGCCGATGCGCAGCAGGCGCCTAATTTTGTTCATATCGATATTCCATATGCCTATCGCTGGCAGCACAGCCCCGAAAGTTTGCTCACCGATGCGGTAAGCAGCCTGGAGCGGATGATCGCTTATGAAGGGCCGGGCAATATCGCGGCGATACTTTTGGAAGGGGAATCCGGCTCATCAGGTTGTTTTAAATACCCTGAAGGATACCTGAAGGTGGTACGGCAAATTTGCAATAAACACGGCATTTTACTCATCATTGATGAGGTAATGAGCGGCTTCGGCCGGACAGGCAAGTGGTTCGGTTTTCAAAATCACGGTATCGTACCCGATATGGTGGCCATGGCCAAAGGCCTTACCGCGGGCTACCTGCCTTTTGGCTGCCTGATGGTTTCGGATAAAATCGCATCAAAATATGACGATGCCATGCTGCCCCTGGGCCTCACCTATTCGGCCCACCCGGTATGCTGCGCCGCGGCTTTGGAAACGCTGAAGGTTTATGAAGATGAAAAGCTGATTGAAAACACCGTGGCGATGGGTCAATATATGAATGAACAGGTGGAACTGCTGAGACAAAAGCACCCCTGCATCGGCGACTGGCGCAATACCGGCCTGCTGGGCTGCCTGGAACTGGTCAAAAATCGCGAAAGCAAAGAACCCATGGCGCCTTTCAACGCCAAACCGGATGAAATGCTGGTAATGAACAAGGTAGCCGCAAAAATTAAAGAACTGGGCATGTACACCTTTGTGCGCTGGAGCTTTATCTTTATAGCCCCCCCGCTGTGCGTAACCAAAGCCGAAATTGACGAAGGGCTGGCCATAATCAGCCAAGCGCTGCAGATTGCGGACGCTTCTCTTTAGCTGAATGGTGAGGCGATGTCTCTGCGCTTTTCTTTATTTGATGTAGCCGGGCCCTTACCGAAGGCTTTTGGGTTTGCAGTTGAAAACAACAACAAAGGCGGAAATTTTTCAGCTAATACTTGTTTTTTAGTTAATATTCGCTAAATTCGAGTGGATTAACCTGAATCAAAAACCCATGAGATCAATTTTCCTGAACATCAAAAGTGATGCGGCCGGTTATGCCTCAGGCAAGTTAATGGCGCAGATGAATTATGTACCGGGCGGTTATGAGCTTGGGCCCGAAACCATCGAAGCCTTTATTCAAAACGCCTTGTCACAAACGCAAAAACCAGCTCCGCGCATTGCTTCAGGCGAAGAGTTTTACAAAACCGATAAGCAACAGCTGCTGCAGGTGCAGATTGCTGAGCGCTGCGCGATACAAGAGTTGGTTGAACTGGCCCCGCTGCTGCCTGGGGAGGAGATAACCGAGGATTTTTTTAGCTACCTGACCGAGCCGGTTGACGACATACCGGCAAATACCGGCGTACTGCGGCGCAGCACCAACATGGCGCAGTTACTGTATATATTTGAGTATGTGCGTATAGATAACGGCACGCTGGTGCACATCGACCCGCCGCCGCCGGTAATTCCGCCGGGGCCGCGCAGGATGCTACGGGGTGGGCCGGCCAGCGCATTCAGCACCAAGGACCTGATCAAAAAATTGCTGAAAACGGCCGGTATGAAGGTCGGCAGCGCTGCATTGAGCAAGGTCGGCTCCATTGTGCTGAGTATCGTAATGAAAGAACTGGGGATAGAGAATGATAGCGAAAAGCTGTTAGCTGAAGTAAAAAAGATTATCAAAGAAGAAATTGACGGCGCCGAGATCAGCAAAATTGAAGGCCGCATTGAAGGCACTATTCAGTTTATGACGGTGGAGTATAAAAACCAAAAAGACGCGTCGGACTTGAGCAAGATTGAGAGCCGTCGGGCGCTGATGTCCGATTTAAAGTCCTATTCAAACTTGTTTTATACTGACGTGATCGGGACGCTGAAACAGGAAAGGTATGCCATACGGGGATTGAAAACCTTTATGTTTGCCGCGCCGGTGCATGCACTGCTTACCCAGGAAATGGCGCTGGTTGATCCTGACTTTATGAACCCCAACCAATCCAGCTTCCTGAAAACCCTGCGCGACAATGCCACTATTTATCGGGGCCATGTACAACGCGCCTACGAAAAAGCCATGAACGACCGTAACCAGATGGAAGTATTCTCGAAGATATTTGTGGATACTATGGGGAACAGCACCAGCAGTAAAACAACCTGGTGGTGGCGTGATAAGGTAACCGATAAGGTTGCAGGTGAATTTGGTTCGAGCAAAAACCCCGACAAGTCAGCCTACCAAAACGCCGCAGAAAGTCTTGACCAGTATCGGAATGACGTGCTAAACAAACGGCGCGGAGAACTGGGCAACCCACAGGAAACCTTCCTGGACGTAATCGGCGATTTAGAGAACTTCAGTTTCCCGAAAGCATAAATGAATTAAAAGGCCGGCAGGCGTGTGGACCAGCGGAATTTGTCGAATTAACAGAATTCGAAGAATTCCTGAATTATTTAAATTCGGATTCAGGCAATAAAAAGCCCCTGGCTCCCGCAAGCAATTTTCGCTGCCGCAGGCCTCCCGGCTTGTGGCCCGCATGTTAAGTAGTCGTTATATAGGTCTAAATCGCGCTCCATCGGGCGATCAGTGGCAGAAAACAAAGTTTGCAACCTGCAACAAAACCGGGGATTAGCTTACCCTCAATTCTTCGTCCTTCAGGCGCAGCAACAGCAACACCAGCAGCAACACACATGCTATCCGGTTAGCGGCATCCAACCCATTCCAGGTTTTACTCTGCCACATCGAAAACCATTCACCTCCAATCACTTCGAAGCCTAAAAACCATATCGCAATACCAATACCTATTCCCGCAACTGCCCAGTTTTTGGATGAATGGAAAACAGTCGCTTCCGAGCGCAGGTTTTTAAACAGCAACCACCCTCCCCTGGCACAACAAAAAGCCATAGCAACTTCCAGGCATATAATAAAAATGTATCCGGCATGGTATAAAAGCGGTCTGCTAATGTGCCGATAGCCCACATTGCTACCGGGGAACAGGGTATCCATTTTTAAAACGTGCTCCACAAAATGGTAATTTGTGTAGTAGTCGGTCATATTACTAAATGCAATCAGCAAGGCCATCAGCGCGATAGCGCTTACACACAAAGCTTTGCAAATTCTGAAAAGTAGCTGTACGGATGGCATTTTTTTGACAGGTCAGCCAAATTTAAATTTTTTATGCTATTCAAAGCGATTGCGGGCCAAATTAATCAACGCTTACCGCCGCTGGAAGAGTGCTTTAATCCCGTTTCGTACACCTTGTAAAGGCAGTTGGAGGTATGTTGAAGGGTTTTGACAAAACGCCCGGCTACAGTTATTGAAGGGCTGATAACGGCGTTCGCCACGTTACGGGGACCGGCCAAAAAAAGCGCCAAAAAGCCGGTGATTTTACCTGTAAAACTTTGTCAGTGCGCCAGATGTGGCAGCTTGTGCCACATTGAGGGCGTAAGTAACTGATTATCAAAGGGAGTGTGCGTCAGGTGTGCCGCGTGTTTTATTTGTGTCGCGCGTGCCGTGGTACACCTGGTACGCGCCGGGTGTTTGTCTGAACCCGAATTTATAGAATTCCGGAATGAGCAGAATTCCATAAATTTATTAATTCGATAAATTTGGGTTCAGACGAACTGCATTAGGGGGCGTCGCGGATACCGGTTCCGAGGGTAAATATATTCCTACAACGTCATCGCGAGGACGAAGCGACCACTACACCAAACAGTCACCGTAACGCAATTCACGAATGTCCGGCGTGCGGCTGACAGGTCATTTTACGCGCCGTCCGGTTATTAGCGTATGCAGTGGTTGCTTCGTTCCTCGCAATAACGGTTTGGTAGTTTTTTTCTTCTCTCATCCTATTGCCAATTTAAACCCCATTGTGTTATATTTACACAATGAGGCAAGCTTATTCGCTTATCGCAAAAAAACTATCAAACCAATTAAAAACCTGTACAATGAAAAGAAACCTGTTACCTGCATTATTGTTGCTGCTTTACTTGTGCCCATCCGCTGCTTTTAGCCAGAAACACAAAAAAGCTACACCCGACCCGCTGCTGGCCGGCCCCGAAATTGCCGTTACCAATACCGGGAGCGGCAAGGTGAAGGGTTATATCCACGACGGCATTTTTACTTACAAAGGCATCCCTTATGCCAAAGCCGACCGATTTATGGCGCCTGAGAAACCGACACCCTGGAAGGATGTGCGCAGCAGTATGGCTTATGGCCCCGTTTGCCCCACCGACCCGACGACCACGGTGAACGACGCTTTTGAATTTGCCTTTAACCACGACCTGGGCTGGAGCAACGAGCACTGCCAGGTGCTGAACGTTTGGACGCGCAACCTTAACGACGGAAAAAAACGCCCGGTAATGGTGTGGTTCCATGGCGGCGGCTTTACAGCCGGCTCGTCGATCGAGCTGCCCTCGTACGACGGGGAAAACCTGGCGCGGAAAGGCGACGTAGTAGTAGTTACCGTTAACCACCGGCTGAATGTGCTGGGCTTTATGGACCTGTCGGCCTATGGCGATAAATACAAAGGCTCAGGCAATGCCGGGCTGCTGGATTTGGTGGCCTCGCTGCAATGGGTAAAGGATAATATTGCCAACTTTGGCGGCGACCCGGATAACGTAACTATTTTCGGTCAGTCGGGCGGCGGCGGCAAGGTAACCAGTTTGATGAATGCGCCGTCGGCCAAAGGGCTGTTCCAAAAAGCTATTGTGGAGAGCGGCAGTTATATTACTGCGTTTAACGAAAAGTCTGTTTCGCAAAGGGTGGCTGCGGCTACGCTGGATGAATTGCATATCCCGGCAAGTAAAGTGGATTCGCTGCAAAAAATACCCTATGATGTGCTGAATGATGCCAGTAAAAAGGCCATGCGCAAGGTTGCCGCTGAGCTTAAAAAGGAAGGTAAAACCGCCAATACAGGATGGAACGGTGTTTTGGACGGCGATTTCCTCCCCTACCAGCCTACCGACCCCGCCGCGATGGAAATTGCGAAAAATGTCCCCCTGCTGGTGGGCACCACTAAAAATGAGTTTACGCCATTTATCCCCGGCAACAAAAAACAAACCATGGACGACCTGAAGGCCAGCCTGACCAAAAAATATGGCGACAAAGCAGATGCCTACATCGCTGCGGTAAAAAAGGCATATCCCAACACTTCCACCGTTGCCGGCTATACCGATATGGATTTAAATTTCCGTCCGATGGCCATTAAACAGGCGGACCTGAAATCGGGCGTAAGCGGTGCGGCGCCGGTATATATGTATCTGTTCACCTGGCAGTCGCCGGTTAACGGCGGTATTTATAAGGCCATGCACTGTATGGACATCGCCTTCCAGTTTGACAACATTTCGCTGTGCGAGCAAATGACCGGTGGCGGCAAAGGGGCCCATGCCCTGGCTGAAAAGGTAAGCAGCGCCTGGATCAATTTCGCACGGACAGGTAACCCGAATGTGTCGGGCGTATTGCCAAAATGGCCGGCTTATACGGAAAAGAACGGCGCGACGATGTTGTTTGACAACCAATGCGTTATGCGGGAGCATCCCGACGAAGACTTGCTGAAGATTGCGGCATCGGCGAAGCCGTGAAATCCGCGAGGACATTGTTGTTAGGAACCGCCTGTCTGATTGATTTCTGGGCAGATGGTTCCTTATAATGATGAGTCGGCCGGTGGCGCTGTGCCCGGGCGTTTCTATTTAACCCGGGCAATCCTTATATTTATCCCGTCAATAGCTTAAAACTTGAAACTCATCAACTTGCGCATCAACCGGCTGCAGCATATCGGTATACCGGTAACCGACCTTGACCGGTCAGCAGCATTTTACAAGCGGCTGGGATTTACGGATGTAATGCATGCCGGGTTCGACTACAACGGGGGTAAAGGCAAGGTAAAAATGATGCAGCTGAAAGACATCACTTTGGAACTTTACCAGCTGCCGGAACCCGGGCTGGCCCAGATCCGCACCCGCCAAAACGGCCATATCGACCACATTGCGTTTGATGTTGACGATATTGAACAAACGTTTGCCGTGCTGAAAAATGGCGGGTTTTTCATCGTCGAGCCGCAGCCGGTTTTCCTGCCTTTTTGGAAAAAGGGCTGCCGCTATTTCAACATGCTGGGCCCTGACGGGGAGCGGCTGGAGTTTAACCAGGTGTTGTGATGTTAAGTCGAAAGTCTTGAGTCGTAAGTCTAAAGTCGGTTTTTCAATATTCGGATTTTAATACGCTACCTACCCGTTTAAGTGTCCACGCTTAACTTACGTGCGTGACGCTTTTTCAGAGGCATCCCCTTCCTCAATACCAAAAAGATGATCAGCTCGGCTATCAGCAAGTTAGGGTCGTTGATAAATCTATCTTTATAACTTATCAAAAGGGTTATAAGTGGGCGAAAGCATTTCACCCCTCGCAAATAGATAACCTTTACAACTCATTACAACCTTTACAACCTATTACAACCATTCCGACCTGTCGTAACCAAATCGGTGAAATCAAATAATAATCGGTGAAATCAAAATAATACCTTTGCAGCTTCAATAAATGAAGTTCACACTCACAGCTCAGGATCCGCACTCCAAAGCCCGCGCGGGCGAGATCATTACCGACCACGGCGCCATACAAACTCCTATTTTTATGCCTGTTGGTACCGCGGGCACAGTAAAAGCCGTTCACCAGCGCGAGCTGGCACACGATATTAAAGCGCAGATCATCCTGGGCAATACCTATCATTTATACCTTCGCCCGGGACTGGATACATTGGAAAAAGCCGGCGGCTTGCATAAATTTAACGGCTGGGAGCGTCCCATATTGACTGATAGTGGTGGCTACCAGGTATACTCGCTTACCGAGGTACGAAAAATAAAGGAAGAAGGCGTTACCTTCCGTTCGCATATCGACGGCTCGAAACATTTGTTCACGCCCGAGAATGTGATGGATATTCAGCGCATCATCGGTGCTGACATCATTATGGCTTTTGACGAGTGCACGCCCTACCCCTGCGAATATAACTACGCACGCAAGTCGATCGACATGACACACCGCTGGCTAAAGCGCTGCTGCGACCGCTTTGACAGCACTGAACCTAAATACGGCTACAGCCAAACATTGTTCCCGATCGTACAGGGCTCAGTGTTTAAGGATTTGAGGGTAAAGTCGGCTGAAACCATCGCTGCCTTTGAACGTGAAGGCAATGCAATCGGCGGATTATCCGTTGGTGAGCCTGCCGAAGAGATGTACGCCATGACAGAAATTGTGTGCGATATATTACCGGAGCAAAAACCGCGTTATCTGATGGGCGTAGGCACGCCGGTTAATATATTGGAAAATATTGCTTTAGGAATTGATATGTTTGACTGCGTAATGCCGACACGCAATGCCCGCAACGGCATGCTTTTTACCAAAAACGGCATCATCAATATCAAAAACGAGAAGTGGAAGAACGATTTCTCGCCCATCGAGGCGGACAGCGATTTGTTTGCCGACAAGGCTTATACCAAAGCCTATCTGCGGCATTTAGTGCATTCGGGCGAGATGTTGGGCGCGCAGATAGCCACGCTGCACAATCTGCATTTTTATTTGTGGCTGTTAGCTGAGGCACGCGATAAAATCATAGCCGGCGAATTTTATAACTGGAAAAATATCATGATAAACCGTTTGGGCCAGCGATTGTAAATGAGAACCTTTTTGCACAAATATCTTACGGTTATCGACCGGTATATCATTAAAAAATACCTGGGTACTTTTGCGTTTACGCTCGGTATTTTTTTGGTGGTGACGGTGATCTTCGATATCTCAGAGCACCTGGACAACTTTCTGAAATACCACTCCACACTGCACGAAATTGTATTTCAATACTACGCCGGGTTTATCCCCTTTTACCTCAATTTGCTGTCGCCGCTGATCAACTTTTTAGCGGTAATTTATTTCACGGCCAAAATGGCCAACCAAACCGAAATCGTACCCATCCTGACCAGCAAGGCCAGCTTTAACCGCTTTTTAAGGCCCTATTTTATTTGCGCAACCCTTATTTTCATTGTTTCGTTTTGCGCCAACGTGTTCCTCATCCCCTATACCAACAGGTTGAAGATCACTTTTGAAAATTCACATTCTTTTAACGCAGACGATCCAACTAAAAGCGAAGTGCATATCCAGTTGGATAAACGCACTTTTGTGTATGTGCAGTCGTATGACCCTACTGTACATTTGGGTTATATGTTTGTGATGGAGAAATTTGACGGCGACCAGCTAAAGGAAAAAATGGTAGCCAACACGATTTCGTACGACTCACTAAAACGTGTTTGGACTATCCGCGATTACTCTGATAAGTTTATCAATGGCCTTCACGAAAAGATGGTGAATGGCATGGGCAAAAAAAAGGATACGGTTTTGGATATGCGGCCATCGGATTTTGTGGTGGTGGATAACCAGTTTACAGCCATGCCCACCCGCGATCTGAGCCGGGACATCGAAAAGGAAAAGCTTCGCGGCACAGGCGCTTTAAAGGAAATGCGGTATGATTACTACCAGCGCTTTATTTACGCCCTGTCGGCTTACGTGCTCACACTGATTGGCGTCTCCATATCGTCCCGCAAAGTGCGTGGAGGGATAGGCCTGCCCCTTGGGGTTGGCATCGGCCTTTGTTTTTTGTATATCGTTGTCGATCGCTTTGCCTTTGTTTTCGCAGTAAAAGGCGAAACGCCTCCCCTCATAGCGGTGTGTATCCCGGCCACCATTTTTGGGCTCGTCGGCTACTACTTACTATTAAGGGCGCCTAAATAATGAAACAGCAAACTGCACGGCCGGGGCTTAATAAAAATCTGCTGCTGCTGCATTTTACAGTTATTATCTGGGGCTTTACCGGTACGCTTGGCAAGCTCATCAGCATAGCGGCAGTAAGCTTAGTTTGGTATAGGGTCCTTATCGCATCGGCGTCATTATTGCTTTATTTTCTCATCAGCAAAACCAAATTTCGGATAAGCCGGAAGTTCTTTATAAAGTTCATTTTGAACGGTGCGCTGGTGGGTGCGCATTGGATTTTGTTCTTCGCTTCCATCAAATTATCCACCGTTGCGGTAACCCTGGTATGCCTCTCATCTATCACCTTGTTCACTGCAATTTTCGAACCGATCATCAATAAAAAGCAAATATCGAGGCTGGAGATACTGGCTGGCATACTGATCATCACGGGCATTGTGATGATCTTTAAATTCGAAACACAATACACTAAGGGCATCATAACCGGCCTGGCAAGCGCACTTTGCGGCAGCCTTTTTGCGATTATCAATTCAACCCTGGTCAAGAAAAACCAGGCGCCGGTTATCGCATTTTACGAACTTTCCGGCGCTTACCTTTGGATAACCATTTACTTGTTAATTACCGGCGGATTCACCAAAGTGATGGTTCCAACCACTGCAGATATTGGCTACCTGGTGCTGCTGGGTACAGTGTGTACGTCGGTGGCTTACGTTGCCGGCGTGTACGTAATGCGCGAGCTTTCGGCTTTCCGCGTAGCGCTCATTACCAACCTCGAGCCGGTTTATGGCATCATCATCGCTTTCTTCTTCTTTGGCGACCTGAACAAAATGACCCCCGGTTTCTGGGCCGGAGCGATCGTTATTTTGTCGACTATACTGCTCTATCCGGTTACCCAAAAACAAATCGCCAGGCGGAGATCGCGGCGCGCGAGCGAAAATTGACCGCGCTTAACAGGCAGGATCCTGCCAAAGAAGGGTGACCTCCATGACTTTTTTTTTAACATTTCGTCATTTCTTCTCCCGGTAGGGGACAACCGGTATCTTCCTAATTTCGCATTTTAAGGCCATTCAACGCCACCTTATTTTCTTGCATGTCAAACTACGTTGAAAAGGATTATCGCGCAATTTAAGGCATTTGACATACCAGCTTAAAGTGTCCCGAAACGGTAAATCTAAAATATGCCAAATTTTTAAAAATCTAATTAATAAGAAGTCGGATTTATAGCTGGATGTCTTCGTTTATCAATATAGTAGCATAAATATAACTAACTATTAATCAAATAATAATAATCGATAAGCAAAGTAAAACTGCAATGTTGTAATCACTTTTAAAAATCAAAATACCAATATTTTTAGTATACATTTATTGGATTATATTTATAGGTCTTTATACTTCTATAAATCAATAGATTGAATAGCAAACCATAAAGTTTTTGTTCATACACTCAATCGTTTCACCCAAATATGGGGGATAGTGTAATGAAAGGCCTTATTTCCCCGGAAATCATCTTTCTGAATTTTCAGCGCCTTGTATGCAAAATCAGTTTTTCGCGAAAAAATACGGCGAATTTTCAGATTGAAATTAACCGGTTAAATCCAGCGGTTCGGGGTAACCGAAATTTACGCTCAAGGTTTTCAACAACAGATTGCCCATAAAAAAAACAATAGCAGAAATATAAGGCGAGCGGTTGTATCGATCAACGCTTACGGATAAGCACCTCCTGCTTTTTAAACAGCAGGGTTGTATAACGGCCAACCTCGCATCAGGAAATTTAACTTGTTGTTCCGGCGTGTTTTTATGATTGCATTATTTTACAGAACCAGATTTTTATTCGTCACATAAAAAGCGGATATTGGTTCAACTCTTAAACTTACAGATCATGCGTATCAAAACCATCATTATTGTCCTGGTCACAATTTTGCTCACCACGGTCATCATGCAAAACACCGGCACAATGGGCTTCCAGATTTTGTGGATGCATTTTTATATCTCCAAACTTTTTGTGATGCTGTTTGTAGGAATTATAGCTTTTGTATTAGGGTGGTTACTCGGCCGGCCCAAAAGACGTTTCAACTTAAGCGCAACAACGGACGGCGCCGATACCGCCAGCGGCCATTCCGATACACTAAGCGAAGAAGACAGAGATTATATTCATTAACACGATGAGCGAAAAGATCGGCTTTATAGGCCTTGGGCACATGGGTACACCGATGGCAAAAAACCTGCTGGCGGCAGGCTATCATTTACAAGTTTATAACCGTACTTTGTCCAAAGCTGATGAGTTGGGCGAAGGTATAGCCAAATGTAAAACACCCGCCGATGCAGCGGACGGCGCAACGGCAATCATCACCATACTATCGGAAGATGAAGTTGTAAAAGAAGTTGTCTTGGGCGGGGATGGTATTTTAAAAAAATTGCCCAAAGGCGCTGTCCATATTTCAATGAGCACCATCGGCCCCGACACGGCCCAACTGCTATCCGACAAACACCGTGAAGCCGGCAGCAGCTACCTGGCCGCGCCGGTATTTGGCAGGCCTGAAGCAGCCGCCGCAAAAAAACTGTGGATATGCGTTTCAGGCGATCAAGCCTCAAAAGATAAAGCAAACCCGATCCTGGAAAATCTCGGCCAGGGCATTATCGACTTTGGTGAAACCGCGGGCGGCGCCAATGTGGTAAAAATAGCCGGCAACTTTATGATCATGGCCTCGCTGGAGATGATGGCCGAGGCCTTTACCCTTGCTGAAAAGAATGGCCTTGACCGTACCAAAGTTTCGGAGTTTTTTGGGTCTACCCTTTTCAATGCGCCCATCTTTCAAAACTATGGCAAGGCCATCGCCGGTAAAGCGTACCAGCCCGTTGGATTTAAGTCTAAATTAGGCTACAAGGATGCCCGCCTGGCGTTTAAATTATCGCAGGCGAGCGAAGTACCCATGCCTATGGCAACTGCCGTACATAACCGCTTATTAACCGCCGTAGCCAAAGGCTGGGGTGATACTGATTGGGCGGAAGGAATTGGGCGCGGCGTGAGCGAGGACGCGGGTGTTTGATTTCGGATTTCACAAAATAAATACATCCGAAACGCGAAGCCCTCTTGAGCACCATTAAAAAATAAACAATTGCGAAAAATCCGAAATTCTTAAATCCGGTTTCTCCTCAAATATCCCAAACACCGAAGCTCCGCTCCCGCTCATGCCGGCATAAATGGCCCCTGCCTGGTACAGGGCCGCTTTGGCCCCGCGTATAGCCGGGTGGTTTTTAAATACCGATTCCTCAAAATCGTTTTTAATGTGGCTTTTCCATTCGGTCACGGGCAGTCTGATCAGATCTTTGAGGGAATGATCGGGATATGAAGGTTTAACACCCCGGTAGGCTTCGCCGGTGGAAACATGCACGGGGGGCATCACAAGGCCTATTTTGTAATTAGACAAGTCAAGCGACATCGGTTCAAGTTCATCTCCTATCCCCGTTGCGAAAGCCGGAGTGTTTTCAATAAAAAAGGCACAATCGGCTCCCAATTGCCTTGCATACGTTATCATTTGCTTCACCGTAAGTCCAAGCCCGAATTTTTCATTTAATAAACGGATAAAAAACGCGCCATCTGCGGATCCGCCCCCAAGCCCTGCCCCTATCGGGATATGCTTGTAAAGGAATATTTTCACCGGCGGCAGGTCGAAATCTTTTTTAAGCAGGTGATAGCCCTTCAGGCACAAGTTATGTTCCACCCGGCCCGGAATCGCCAGCCCCGCCGATTCAAAGCTCAGCTCATCAGCCTCGATCACTTCCAGTACATCCTTTATTCCCAGGGGATAGAAAATCGTTTCAAGGTTATGATAACCGTCGTCGCGGCGGCTAATCACATTCAGGCCGATGTTAATCTTGGCGTTGGGGAAGATGATCATGGCTGGGTTGGTTGATTGAGTTGATTAAGTGAGTGGTTGATTGCGTTAATATCAGTTCAATTTCCATTGCATTTTCGCCGTCCGGTCTGCAAAATCCGTATCGGGCAAATATATACACCTCGTTCGAATGATTAACAATGTCTGTATTTTTAAACATCATTAGGATTGGCACGGCATATTATTTTTATTTGCATTTATTAGCGCAATAAGTTGTAACGCTTATCAACCTTACAACTTCTTACAACTTTTACAACTATTCCAACCAACATGAAGCAATATCTCGACCTGATGGACCATGTGATGAAGAACGGCGCGCAAAAGCACGACCGGACCGGCACGGGCACACTCAGCGTGTTTGGCTACCAGATGCGCTTTAACCTGAAGGACGGCTTCCCGATGGTGACGACAAAAAAGTTGCACCTGAAATCCATCGTGCACGAGTTGATCTGGTTTTTGAGCGGCGATACCAATATTAAATATCTGAAAGATAACGGCGTGCGCATCTGGGACGAATGGGCCGATGCCGATGGCAACCTGGGCCCTGTTTATGGCTACCAATGGCGTTCGTGGCCAAAACCCGACGGCGGGCATATCGACCAGATCACCCAGGTGGTTAACCAGCTAAAAAACAATCCCGATTCGCGCCGTATTATCGTTTCGGCCTGGAATGTAGCTGATGTTAACCAGATGGCACTCCCCCCCTGTCATAGCCTGTTCCAGTTTTATGTGGAACCACCCAACCCCCTTAACGGGGAGCAAAAAGGTAAGCTGTCATGCCAACTTTATCAGCGGAGTGCGGATATATTCTTAGGGGTTCCTTTTAATATCGCCTCCTACGCCCTGCTTACCATGATGATGGCCCAGGTGTGCGACCTGGATTACGGCGATTTTGTGCACACCTTTGGCGATGCGCATTTATATAATAACCATCTTGAACAAGCCGAGCTCCAACTCAGCCGCGAGCCGCGGCCTTTACCTGCAATGAAGATCAATCCTGACGTAAAGGATATTTTCGGGTTTAAGTACGAGGATTTCACGCTGGAGAATTATGATCCGTGGCCGCACATTAAGGCTACGGTGGCAGTTTGATCAGTATTGGGTATTTTTGCAAACAAAACCGCACACTATCCAATGATCGTCTCCCAAATAGCCGCCATGTCCGAAAATCATGTTATTGGCAAAAACAACCAATTACTTTGGCACATGCCTGAGGATCTGAAACATTTTAAAAATACCACGTCGGGCCACACCGTCATCATGGGCCGCAAAACGTTCGATTCTGTGGGCAAACCGCTTCCCCGGCGAAGAAACATTATTATTACAAGACAAAATATAACCATTGAAGGTTGTGAAGTAGTTAATACAATCGAAGCTGCCCTGGCTTTATGTGCCGGCGAGGATGAGGTTTTTATCGTTGGCGGGGCCGAAATATACAAACAGTCACTGCATCTTACCGATCGTGTCTATCTCACCATTATTCACCATCATTTTGAAGGCGACAGCTTTTTCCCGCAGCTTAACCAAAATGACTGGAAAGAAGTATCACACGAAAATCGTCCGGCGGACGACAAAAATGCATATCCATATTCTTTTATAAGGTACGAGCGGCAGTAATAACTGCCCGGATCTGACGTTTCACGGTCTTCCGGGATGACGAACTTCTCCATCAAAAAGTTAATTATCAACTAATTAAGCAACCTCAAACTACCGGTATCCGACCTCTTCCCACTAACTTCAATTAAAAATTTCATGCTTACGAATTTTTATTAGATTTGCCGTCTTATTTAAAATGCTTATAAACTAATTAATTACATATTTTGATTCAAAATGCAAGGCAAAGGGGTTGTTAAATTTTTCGCCGCACTACTGGCCCTCGTGTGTTTATACGAGCTTTCGTTCACCTGGGTAGGCCATAAAGTTGAGGAGAACGCGAGGATATATGCTAAGGGCGATTCGGTAAAAGAAAAGGCGTACCTGGATTCGATGGCAACTCAGCCGGTATACCCAGTATTACAACACAATTATCAGTACGTAAGACAAAGAGAACTGGCCCTGGGCCTCGACCTGGAAGGCGGTATGAGCGTAACCATGCAAATATCGCTGAATGAGCTGGTACGGAAATTATCAAACGACAACACCGATGTAGTATTTAACCAGGCGTTACAGGCAGCCACCCGCGATGCGGTTCACAGCCAAACCAGCTATATTACATTATTTGTTAATGAATACGAAAAACTGAATCCCGAAGGCAAGCTGGCGGCTATTTTTTCGACAAAGGACAACCAGGACCGGTTAAAATTCAATGCAACAAACAGTGAAGTAGAAAGTTATCTGCAGGATCAGGCCAAAACGGCTATTACCCAGTCGTTTACCATCCTGAATACCCGTATTGACCAATTTGGTGTGGCTAATGCAAATATTCAACTGCAAAGCGGAACGGATCGTATACTGATTGAATTACCCGGTGTGAAAGACGAGGACCGCGTACGCAAGCTGCTATCGGGTACAGCGAAACTTGAATTTTTTAAAACCTTCGACAACCGGCAGGTTGTTCCGATGCTGGGCACAATCAATACACTACTGGCTGCCAAGCTGAAAGCTGCCAATAAAGACACTGCGAAAACCATTTCAAAAGCGGCTACGGCAAAGCCTGATACCGCCAAGCCTAAAACCGGCGCTTTGGCGCTGTTGAACAAAGTGCAAAACGGCAGCAAAAACAAACCTGCCACAAAACCGGCCGCCGCTAACGCCGATACAGGTAAAGCAAAAGGCGCTTTGGCGTTATTAAACAAAGTACAGAAAGGGGCCGCAAACGATACTTCGGCACTTGGCAAAAACGCAGCCAGTACGCAACCGTTGTTTGACGTATTAAGGCCTTCTGTTTATAAAGGGCAGGACGGTCAAATTCAATATATGCCGGGGCCTATGGTTGGACAGGCACTGGCAAAGGATACTGCGAAGGTTGACCAATATCTACGCAGTCCGGAAGTCAAAGCAACCCTGCCGCAGAACATCAAATTCCTCTGGTCGGTAAAAGCCACAAAAGATAAGACCTTCGAGCTGTACGCTATGAAGCTTGTCGGCGGAGTTGACGGCGCTGTTTTAAGCGGCGAGGTTGTGACCGATGCCGTGAGCGATGTAGATCAGCAAAAAGGCAACTGGGAAGTACGAATGACGATGAACTCGGATGGCGCTGAAAGGTGGCGAAGCGTTACCGCCGAGGCTGCAGCTGATCCGAGTAATAAACAGTGCATCGCCATCGTATTAGATGATAATGTATACTCGGCACCTGTTGTCGAAAACGAAATTGCCGGCGGTGTATCATCTATTTCGGGCACCTTTACCCAGGAGGAATCGAAGGATTTGGCTAACGTGCTAAAAGCAGGCCGCCTGCCTGCACCTGCCCATATCGTGGCCGAGTCGGTTGTTGGGCCTTCGCTCGGCCAGGAAGCCATCCATGCCGGTTTAATATCTAACGTGGTTGGTATACTGGTGGTAATGATATTCATGATCGCCTATTATAACCGGGCAGGCACTGTTGCCGTTGTAGCGGTGATCATCAATATATTCTTTTTAATGGGTGTGCTAACCAGCCTGGGGGCAGTATTAACCATGCCGGGCGTTGCCGGTATCGTGTTAACCTTCGGTATATCGGTGGACGCCAACGTGCTTATTTATGAACGTGTGCGGGAGGAACTGGCGCTCGGCAAATCGTTGCGCATATCAATTAACGATGGCTTTAAGCACGCGCTCTCGTCTATCCTCGACTCCAACATCAGTACGTTCCTTACCGGTTTAATCCTGTTTGTATTCGGCACAGGTCCTATCCAGGGTTTCGCCATTACCCTGATGATCGGTATCGTAACCTCATTGTTCTGCTCGTTGCTGATCTCAAGGCTGATACTCGAGTGGATGATCGGCAAAGGCTGGGATATCAAATTCTCAAACCCATGGAGCTCGCATACGTTTAAAAATGCGAATTACGCGTTTGTAAAAAACCGCTTTAAATATTATATCTTTTCGGGTACGTTTATCGTTGCAGGTTTAATATCCATGGCGACGCAGGGTTTTAATTATGGCGTCGACTTTGTGGGCGGCCGTACCTATGTTGTCAGGTTTGATGATAAAAGTATAGGCCCTGAAAATGTACGCAAAATAATTGAGAAGACACCTTTTGGCGAAGGCAGCGAGATCAAAACTTTCGGCAGCGATGTCAGTATCACTACCAAATATTTAGTCAACGACGCCGCAGATAATGCCGATGGGCGGGTACAAGCCGAATTGATCAGGCTGATGGATTCTAATCCCAAAACACATATCACCAAATCAAATATTCTTGATTATCAAAAAGTTAACCCGACCATCGCAAACGGCCTTAAAAAGTCTGCCGCATTAACGGTTATTTTTGCCATCATTATTATCTCCAGCTATATTTTTATTCGTTTCCGTAAATGGCAGTTTAGCCTGGGGGCGATGGTAGCTACGGCACATGATGCGTTGATGGTGCTTGCGTTTTTCTCGCTGTTTAAGGATGTACTGCCGTTCTCGCTGGATATCGACCAATCGTTTATCGCTGCTATCCTAACGGTTATCGGTTACTCAATTAATGATACCGTTGTGGTGTTCGACCGTATCCGCGAGTTTCTTAACCTGCACCATGCCAAAACTGATGACCCCCAAACGGTTATCAATAATGCCATCAACAATACGCTTAGCCGTACCGTTATCACGGCGTTAACCGTGTTATTGATATTACTGGTGTTGTTTATATTCGGCGGTGATGTTATCCGCGGCTTCTCATTTGCACTGCTGATCGGGGTATGTTTCGGTACTTACTCATCCATCTGCGTGGCGACACCAGTGATCATCGACTTTGGGAAGAAAGACCTAAGATAGAAAGTTAATATAACCCAAAACAAAAAGAGGCTCCGAAGATCATTTGGGGCCTCTTTTGTTTTACGGTTGTGTCAGCAATATTAGTTTCTTGCGGGGAAAATGCCCTGCAAGGCAATTACAAAAGTAATGGATTGATATGGCTGTATATTACTGTGCGGCTGGCCCCCACCTGTCGAGCCGATTGTGTTTGCGTTTAAAACCGCACCATTAGGTGCAACGGTGGTATAAGTTTTCAGTTGCGATGCATTTGGCCCCGAACCAGTTAGCGGGCTTGACGCAAAACTGGCGCCAACAGGGCTTCCGGCGTTGGGTCCGCCGGCATTTGCGTTAACAACGTGGCTGTGCGCCGGTATTTGGTCCGTGGTAAGTGTAACGTTTTCTGTGCCGCCCACCTGGCCGATATTATAATTTGACAAGCCCGCCCCCTGCCCCCAGTGAATCGGAACACGGCCCCGAAGATCGGGAAGACCAAATGTCGTCTGACCATCTCCACCGAAATTTGTACCGAGCAATGAAAACAGCGCTGTGTTTTGATTGATGGGCAATAGTTGCCCGTTGCAAAAAGCAAATCCATGAGGGGCAAAATTCCATCCCCCCATAGAAATCTCGGCTAAATAAGGTTCTCCCATAAGGTTAAATGTTTAAGTTTTAAACGACAGATTATTTTATCACTAATTTAGAATATTTTTTTCGACATTCCTATGCTAATATTTCACTGTTGACTATTTAATAAATATCCTAACCATTAAAATTAACTGCTATTATTTTGCTTACGTTCATTTCGCCGCACCTCGCTCCCTGTCTGGCGGGCTGATACTTAACTTTATGCTGCCCAAATTCCAAAGTTTACATTGAAGTTGCATAATTTTCCCACGCGCTCACACTTTTTAAATTACCTTGTGTTGTTTTAAAGGGCGCACTTTTCACTGCGTATAACTCATGGCATCAAAAGACAAATCAAAATTTCCGAAGGTAGTCATTATCGGCGGGGGTTTCGGAGGCCTTCAGGTCGCCAAAAAGCTGGACGACCAGCCCGTGGACGTGCTAATGATCGACAAACACAACTATCATACATTTCAGCCCTTGTTGTACCAGGTAGCCACAGGCAGCCTGGAAGCGGATTCGATAGCCTTTTCACTGCGAAAGAACTTTGCAGGGCAGAAAAATTTTCGTTTCCGTAATGCTGAAGTAACCAAAATAGACCCTGAAAAAAATACCGTGGAAACAACTATTGGCGAAATATCGTACGACTACCTTGTTATTGCCACCGGCTCAACCACCAATTTCTTTGGCAATAAAGACATTGAGCATCACTCCATGCCGATGAAGTCCATACCCGAAGCGCTTAATCTGCGTTCGCTTATCCTTCAAAACATCGAGGAAGCGGTATTGAAAACAACACGGCAGGAAAGGGAGCCATACCTCAATTTCGTGCTGGTTGGCGCCGGCCCTACCGGCGTGGAACTGGCCGGGGCGCTTGCTGAATTACGAAACCACATCCTCACGTGCGATTACCCTGAACTTGAAAAAGACCACATGAAGGTATACCTGGTCGATTTTCAGGACAGGGTATTGAGCGCTATGTCCAAAGACGCGTCCCGTAGCGCCACTAAATTTTTAAAAAGCATGGGCGTTGATGTGATTACAGGTGCAAAAGTGGAAAGCTATGATGGCGTCGCTATAAAATTTGAAGACGGGAAGACTATTATAACCAAAAACGTCATCTGGTCGGCGGGCGTGATGGGCGTAGTGCCTGAAGGTATTTCAAAAGACCTGGTTTTGCGGGGTAACCGCATAAAAACCGACAGCGTTTGCCGGGTAGCCGGGTATTCAAATATTTTCGCCATAGGCGATGTGGCTGCAATGATCACCGATGAAACACCAAAAGGCCACCCCGGTGTTGCCCAGGTCGCTATTCAAATGGGCAATCACACAGCAAAAACAATTATACAACTGATCAACGGCGAGCCTACCGTGCCTTTTAAATACTTTGATAAAGGTTCATTAGCCACCATCGGCCGCAATAAAGCGGTTGCCGATTTGGGGAAATTAAAATTCCAGGGATTTTTTGCGTGGATGATCTGGATGTTCGTGCACCTGATCTCGCTGCTCGGATTTCGTAACAAGCTGGTTGTTTTTATCAATTGGGTGGGCAGTTATTTAACCTATAACGGCGGCGCCAGGCTGATCATCAGGCGTTTTGTCGCCAAGTCGATGCCTAAAGAAACCGCGCACCTCGCAAACTCGGACTAAATAAGCACCGTAACATTTCTTTTTATTGTCAATGTGCTAAATAATCCGAAATAAATAGCGTTTTGATGTTATATTCGCTTAACGTTCCTGATCAATGAAAATTTTTATCCTATTTGCCGGACTTGCCCTTTTTACTTTGACCCTTAGTACGGCCACTGCCCAAAGTCCGAAAACTAATACTCCCAGCGAGCACCCTGACTCCGTAAAATTGACGGTTGAAGGCAATCACGCTTATTATCAAAAAGTAGTGAAAGTAGATAGTATCCCGGAGGGATTGATCTACCTCCATGCTATCCAATTTATGGCCGCCAAAAACTTCCAGCAAAATTATGGTTACCAGCAGGAGGGCAAGCTTATTTTTACTACCTCGCAGGATTTGAACATCAACGCGGTATACATTGGCGACGACAATGACACGGTTAATCCCTACAATGCCCAGTTTTCATTTATCCTCGACTTAAAAAACGGGCGGTACCGTTATACCATCAATAATGTGGTGTTTTTCTTCCCCACTGAAAGCGGTAACAAACGCGAAACCTTGTTCGATATTTATTTAAAGGCCAGCGGCAATGGAGAATCACGACGGATGGAAAAAGTTTACAAGTCGATCATTGATTCATTTGAAAGATATGTCAGCAGCCTGGTGACTGAACTGCGCGAGGCAATAGAACAAAAGCTGACCATTTACAACTCAAAATTTTAAAATACGGGGCGTATTAATGCTGTCAGACGTCAGGATAACCGAGTGCCCGCGCGATGCGATGCAAGGGCTCCATTCCTTCATTCCTACCGAAATGAAGGCAGCTTATATTAATTTACTGCTCGGGGTAGGTTTTGATACGATCGATTTTGGCAGCTTTGTATCACCAAAAACTATACCTCAAATGCGCGACACTGCTGAAGTGCTGCAAAAGCTTGATTTAAGCAATTCAAAATCGAAGCTGCTGGCGATTATCGCCAACTACCGCGGCGCCGAAGAAGCCGCACAGCACGAGGAGATCACTTACCTGGGTTTCCCTTTTTCCATATCCGAAACTTTCCAGCGACGCAATACAAATTCAGGTATCAACGAATCTTTCGAAACCGTAAAGCTTATCCAGGAACTCTGCACCGCAACAAATAAAAAACTCCGTATCTACCTGTCGATGGGTTTTGGAAATCCTTATGCTGATGAATGGAGCGTCGATATTCTGGATAAATGGGCTGGGGAAATAATTCACTTAAATATTGAAGATATCTATTTAGCAGATACGATTGGCGTTGCGACGCCTGCGCAGATCACCCAAATTTTAGATGAACTAACTACATCTGCAAAAATAAACTTCGGCATGCACCTGCATTCGACGCCCGATACCTGGCTTGGAAAGATAGAAGCAGCATATAAAGGAGGCTGCCGGCTGTTTGACTCGGCATTAAAAGGTTATGGTGGCTGCCCCATGGCAAAAGACGAGCTTACCGGCAATATCGCCACCGAAAACCTGATTGGATACCTTCAGTCTCAAAACGAGCACCTGGGGTTTAATTTAGATAAATTGAGAGAGGCGATGGATTACTCGGTTAGGATATTTGGGTAAAAATAATTCTTAATCAAGCGTACATCAATTTACCCTTTGGCGCAGGTACAGTTCTGCCAAGTTCAAGAGCGGTTTGAACCCATTGCTCAATAACGGCCTCAATATTTATCAAAGCCTCCTGGTAATTTGCACCGTCTGCCATGCACCCAGCCAGTTCGGGAACTTCAGCAATTACAGCTTCGTCTTCCTTACTCCAATACATTATTATTTCATATCTATTCTCCATCAACAATCAATTTGTATTTTAAGATAATTGATCTAACCTGTTTTACCTGGTAAGGCTTTGCTTTGCCGCCTTTGGGTTGAATATTTATTATTTCATCAATCCCATCTTTGTAAAAAATTCTGTGACTTCCACCCGAAGTCCTTTCAATAAAACCGAAATGAAGCAGAATGTTTCTTAAATCGTCAAAACTAAAATTGTTATCCGCATTACCTGATAACATTTTAAACTTTAGTTTCTCAAATTTACTCATTTCTTCACCATCTTGAAATGCCTGATACCAGCTTCTTCAAACTCACGGCCGATCTTTTCAAAATTAAACTTTTCGTAAAGCGGAATCGCGTCTAACTGGGCGTGCATATAAACGTAACTTCCATCTGCCGGCAGATCAGCTAAAACTGTTTTTACCAGCTTCTGCCCTACACCCTTACCCCTGAATTTCTTCAATACGGCAAACCGTTCCAGCTTATAGCCTTTATCGGTTTTGCGCCAGCGGCAGGCGCCGCCGGGTTCACCGTCAATAGTCGCCAAAAAATGATTGGATTCATCCTCGAATTCCCATTCCAATTCAGGCGGGCAATTTTGCTCGCCCACAAAAACCTCGCGGCGTATGGCAAATACTTTTTCCAGCTCAGCGGGATCGGTTACTTTTCGTACTTCGATTTTCGGAGGCATAGTTGAAGTTGATTAAGTTGATTAGGTTGACTAAGTTAAACGGTCTGCAACAACTCAATCAACTTAGTCAACCCAATCAACTAAAGCTTATCGTTAACGTCGATGCAATTCAAATCCTCGAATGCACCTTTCAGGCGTTTAACAAAGTTTTCTTCTCCCTTCCGCAGCCATACACGCGGGTCGTAATATTTTTTGTTGGGAGAATCTTCTCCATCAGGGCTGCCGATCTGGCTTTGCAGGTACCCTTCTTTTGATTTATAGTAATCTTTAATGCCCTCCCAAAATGCCCATTGCATATCGGTATCGATGTTCATCTTTATTGCGCCATAGGAGATCGCCTCGCGAATTTCGTCCTGGGTAGAACCTGATCCACCGTGAAACACGAAATTGACCGGTTTTTCTTCGCTAAGGCCGAATTTCTTTTTGACATATTCCTGCGAATTATGCAAAATAACCGGTTGCAGCTTCACATTACCCGGTTTATACACGCCATGCACATTTCCAAATGCAGCAGCAACGGTAAAGCGGGGACTAACTTTTGAAAGTTCTTCGTAAGAATAAGCCACGTCCTCGGGTTGCGTATATAAGCGCGAGCTGTCCACGCCTGAGTTGTCTACGCCGTCTTCTTCACCGCCGGTAACGCCAAGCTCGATCTCGAGTGTCATCCCCATTTTGGCCATGCGGGCAAGGTACTTAGCCGATATTTCGATATTTTCGTGCAAAGGCTCTTCAGAAAGATCGAGCATATGCGATGAGAACAGGGGTTTGCCTGTTTCGGCAAAAAATTTCTCGCCGTGATCCAGCAAGCCGTCTATCCATGGCAAAAACTTCATGGCGGCATGGTCGGTATGCAAAATAACCGCTACACCGTAGTGCTCAGCCAGTAAATGCACGTGTTTAGCAGCCGAAACGGCGCCAAGTATGCAAGCCTGCAACTTTGAATTATCAAGGGATTTGCCGGCATAAAACGCCGCGCCCCCATTTGACAATTGAATAATAACCGGCGAGTTTACCGCCTTAGCGGTTTCCATAACGCCATTTATAGTGTTGGTACCGGTAACGTTAACGGCAGGTAAAGCAAACTGGTGTTTTTTTGCGGCTTCGAACAACGCCTGTACCTGGTCGCCGTGCAGCACGCCTTTGATATTTTTTAAGTCCATTTATTTTGAAATTGGCCTGCGAATTTAGGAATTTTTAAACTTTTTGACACACAAATAGCAGAATTAGAAACTTGTCGATTAAAGCACGATTATTTGCGTTTATCTTAAAAAATGGCCGTTAAAGCGTCCGTTAATTCTTATTTCGTTAAAATGTCAGTTTCTGCAAACGGGATAAATTACTTGGCGGGTTTTAAATTAATGTGTATTTATTTTTAACATTCGCTCAAATATTCGGGCCGATGGCTCATATCTAAAATATTTCGTTTCTTTGTAGTCAATTTGAAAGACTTAGATTTAGATATGGCTTGGTTTAAACGGGAAATCAAAGGGATAATTACGACTACGGAAGAAAAGAAAGAGACCCCTGACGGTATCTGGAATAAATGCCCTGAATGTAAAAAACCGCTTCACTATTCCGAGCAAGTTGAAAATCAATACGTTTGCCACTATTGCGGCTACCACATGCGTATCGGATCAAAAGAATATTTTTCAGTTCTGTTTGATAATAACGAGTTTACGGAATTGGATGCCGGCCTGGTGTCCGGTGATCCGCTGCATTTCGAGGATACCAAGAAATACAGCGACCGGTTAAAGGAAACCATCAAAAAGACAGGGCTGAAGGATGCGATCCGCTCCGCTCATGGTAAAATGAACGGACAGGACCTCGTGATCGCCTGTATGGATTTTAATTTCATCGGCGGATCTATGGGCTCGGTTGTCGGCGAAAAGATCGCCCGCTCCATCGATTATAGCATCGCGAATAAAGTTCCTTTCCTGATGATCTCCAAATCAGGCGGAGCGCGTATGATGGAGGCTGCATTTTCGTTGATGCAAATGGCGAAAACATCAGCTAAACTGGCTTTACTGGCGCAAGCTAAGATACCTTATATTTCCTTACTTACCGATCCAACTACCGGCGGCGTAACTGCATCATATGCCATGCTGGGCGATATCAATATTGCCGAACCCGGCTCGCTGATCGGCTTTGCCGGCCCGAGGGTTATCAAAGAAACCATTAAAAAGGACCTTCCCAAAGGTTTCCAAACGGCGGAGTTTGTGCAGGAACACGGCTTCCTTGATTTTATAGTAGATAGAAGAGAAATGAAGGAAAAGCTATCCTCTTTCTTGAAAATGATGGGTAGTTGAGGGGTGAGTGATGAGTGGTGAATAGTGAGGAAATTATTGCCAACCTGACTAAAAATGCCCTTGATTCCGTTAAAAGAGTGACTACGAAAAAATCTTTCAGGCACCTTTAAGTGATCAACCTGCGACCATTATTTGCAACGCTGTAAGCCTATGCATTAAACTAATACTGTTTCGCTTTCTTCTAAAATATTAGATACATTAACATCTGCCCTTCAAATGGATAGCTGTACTTAACTAATTTCCTCGCTAACTTCATTTCTTCCAAAGCTTAGGTAAATAAATTAATCCTTTAAATATTTACATTGCTTTTTAAGATTGTAATGTGTATCTTTACACTATACGATTAAATGATAAAAACGATTAAGAATAAGGCGCTGCGATTGTTGTGGGAAAACAACGATAATAGTAAGCTGCCTGCTGCTCAATTAAAAAAGATTAGTCTTTTACTTCAAATTATTGACGATTTGGAAGAAGTTCCGCAAGACCTTGCCACATTTGCTTCACTTCGCCCACATCCGTTAAAAGGACATTTAAAGGGCTATTGGAGTTTAGATGTCACGGGCAATTATCGTATTATTTTTCGATTTGAAAACAAGAACGCATTTGATTTAGATTATTTAGACACACATTAAATTTACTGAAATGGAAAGAAATATGGAATTATCGCACCCGGGCGAAATATTAAAAATGGAATTGATTGACGGGCGTGGTTTAACAATTGGCAAAGCTTCAGGTTTACTGGGAATTACCCGGCCCACATTATCTAATATAATGAATGGCAAGGCTTCAATAACGCCTAATGTTGCATTAAGAATAGAAACCGTTTTTGGTGGGTCGGCTAAGTTTTGGGTGCGCTTACAATCATCTTTTGATTTAGATATCGCAAAAAAAGCCTTTCTTGAAAACCCTCCTAAAATAGAACACTATGATTATGCTTAGAGATTAGAAAAAATACGATCACTTGCTTTTCCTTATTCCCAATCTCCAGCCTCTCATCTTTACTTAAACACTCCCGCGTTAGCGCTGGTATCGCCATCTTCCTGTTCGGAGTATTTATTAAAATTCGGCCCCCTCTCGGGTTGTTTTTTTGCCTGATCTTTCTTTTTGTATTTATCAGAACTGATGTCATCCCCGCTTTCGCCGGTGGTTGATTCGCTGATCTTCCGATCGATATCGGTTTGCGATATCGGATGCTTAGGGTCGTTATTATTGATTTGATCTGTGCTTGCCATAACCATTTTTATTTATTTTTTTTAACGCAGGTTTCAACAAAACAAGAAAGGGCTTTGACTGCCCTTTTCTTGTTTAAAATGCTTTATCAACCTTCGGTGCCGGGCTCATGGCCTATCATCCGGCCGGTAGTTCTGCCCTGTCTACGACTAACAAAGTCTGTTTTCGCGTTGCCTACTGAAGGGAACTCGTGTGGTGCAGGCGGGGTTACGTCCTCGCGCTCACTGTATGACGTGTCGGCGCCGCCCTGCTGTTGCTCCTGCTCTACCTGATGGGGGTAACCGGACTTCTCCTGTTCCGATTCCCGCTTTTCCGGAATTTCATTTGGACGATTATGTTCCGGGCGTTCCGGGTTTTTCTTTGGATTTTCGCTATTCGATTTCATAGGTTTATTAATTTATAATTAAGTAAACAATCAAACAAGGCAACTTGTTTCACAAATTATAAAACCAAGAACAGATTACGGGCAGTGTACCCGAAGTATAAGCCCTTTTTTAACCCGATCTTTGTTAATGGATCGGATAGGGCAGCACCAGGGAAAGTGCATTATGAAAATATAGCTATAAACCGGCTTGGGGTTCGGGCAACCATCCGGGTTATGCTTTTCGGGGAACAATTTAGTGCAGTTCCGACCTAAGGCTCTCGACTCCCTACTTTCTTCTTAAAAATCAGGCACTCACCATGCAAAGTTCACGCACTTTGGAGACTGTATAGTCAATTTCCTCTTTGGTAGTGTATTTCGAAAAAGAAAACCTTACCGACGGCCTCGAGGGATTGGCGCCGATGGCACCCAGCACATGCGAACCGATATCAGTACCCGAACTGCACGCGCTGCCACCCGAGGCGGAGATGCCGGCAATATCCAGGTTAAATAAGAGCATATCGGCCATTTCCATTTCGGGGAAGGATACGTTGAGCACGGTGTATAAGCTTTTAGCGGGATCCGTCTCGCCGTTAAAACTGATTCCGGGCACTTTTTCGATCAACTGTGCCATCATATACGATTTGAGGCCTTGTATATACTGCTGATGCTGGTCCATTTCGGCATAAGCAATTTCAAGCGCTTTGGCCAGGCCGACAATGCCGTAGATATTTTCGGTGCCGCCGCGCATATTACGTTCCTGCGCGCCGCCATAAATAAGCGGTTTAATTTTGATTCGATGATTGACGTTTAAAAAACCAACGCCCTTAGGACCATGCAGCTTATGCCCCGCGCAGACCAGGAAATGTGTTTTCAGCTTGCTCAGGTCGTGCCGGTAATGGCCCATGGTTTGCACCGTATCGCAATGATAGATGGCGTTATAAGCCTCGCAAAGGTCGCCTACACGCTCCATATCGGATAGCGTGCCGATCTCGTTGTTAGCATGCATCAGCGATACAAAGCTGCGGCTGTTGTCCTTCATTAAAGTCTCCAGGTGGTCATAGTCGATATTGCCCTTTTCGTCCACATCAACAAAACTCAGCTTGATCACCCCCGCCTTTTCGAGCGCTTCCATGGTATGGATAACGGCGTGATGCTCCAAATGGCTCGTAATGGCATGTTTGATGTGATGATCGATAATACCGCAGCGGATAGCCGTGTTGTCAGCCTCGGTGCCACTCGAAGTAAAAAATATTTCAGCCGGCGAAGTATGCAGCAGGTTAGCGATGGTTTTCCGCGACCGCTCTATCAAAGTCCTTGCTTCCCTGCCATGCCCGTGTATGGATGAAGGATTGCCGTATGTGCTTTCCATCACTGTGTACATCTGTTTTAAAACCTCAGGGTCAAGCGGCGTGGTAGCCGCGTTATCTAAATAAACACGCATGTTGGTCAGTTAGTCAGTTACTGAATTATTGAGTTGTTGGTTAAAGAGTTGCTGAAGAGCTGATAGTAACAGATAAATCAGAACTACCACCTAAAAACTCAATCCCTCAAAACTCAATAGCTCAAAACTATTTAAGTATCTCTTTTATATCAGCAATGATCTTGTTAGCCAGGTTGTTGGCTATCGTTTCCGAGTTCCCCTCCGAATAAATACGGATAATGGGCTCGGTGTTTGATCGGCGCAAATGTACCCATTCTTTGTCAAATTCTATTTTCAGGCCGTCAATGGTACTATGCTGCTGCTTTTTGTATTTCTCTTCTATCTTTTGCAGCAGCCCGTCAATATCCATTTCAGGCGTCAGGGTGATCTTATTTTTCGAGATAAAATAACCCGGGTAAGTGCTTCTCAAAACGGACACCGGTTTACCAAACTTTGCCAGGTGCGTCAGAAATAAGGCAATCCCCACAAGGGCATCGCGACCGTAGTGCAATTCAGGGTAAATTACCCCGCCGTTACCTTCACCGCCGATCACCGCGCCCACCTCTTTCATCTTATTTACTACGTTCACCTCTCCTACTGCCGCGCCAAAATATTGGCATCCGGCTTTCTCGGTAACATCACGCAATGCGCGGGTTGACGATAAGTTCGACACGGTATCCCCTTTTGTATGTTTTAAAACATAGTCGGAAACTGCCACCAGTGTGTATTCCTCGCCAAACATATTACCGTCTTCACAAACAAAACACAATCTATCAACATCGGGGTCCACGGCGATGCCCAGGTCTGCTCTTTTGTTCAATACTTCTTTTGAAAGGGCGGTCAAATTCTCCGGCAAGGGCTCCGGGTTGTGGGCAAAAATACCATCGGGTTCGCAAAACAATTCGTGGATGGTGTTAACGCCTAATGCCCTTAACAAGGCAGGCACAAAAATACCGCCGGTAGAATTAACGCAGTCAATCACTATTTTAAAATCGGCCTTCTTAATAGCCTCCGCATCCACCAGCGGCAAAGCCAGTATTTTATCAATATGGTATTGCAGGTAGTTGTTATCACGTTTAACCTCCCCGAGTTCATTCACGTCGGCATATTTGAAATCGCTCCGCCCGGCAATATCCAGTACTTCTTTTCCATCCGCATCGCTGATAAACTCACCGTCGGCATTAAGCAGCTTTAACGCGTTCCACTGTTTTGGGTTGTGGCTTGCGGTTAGGATGATGCCACCTGCGGCCTTTTCGGCCGGAACAGCCACCTCAACGGTTGGTGTGGTTGATAGTCCCAGGTCTACTACGTCAATGCCTAAGCCCTGCAGGGTGCCGGTTACCAGGCTGTTCAGCATTTCTCCGGATATTCGCGCATCGCGGCCAAGGACTATTTTTTTAACTCCGGTTTTGTTAACGGCCCAGGCCCCGTAGGCCGAAGTAAACTTTACAATATCCAACGGGGTTAATCCCTCGCCCGCAGCACCGCCTATAGTGCCCCTTATTCCCGAAATCGATTTTATTAATGTCAAAGTATAAACGTTTGCGGCGC
>Ga0207702_10000144_pt1 | contig 84274 bp, 59 predicted proteins | sample KBSCornC62_FD_184302 | JGI IMG/M metagenome (GOLD analysis project Ga0207702, IMG submission 184302) | Corn rhizosphere microbial communities from Kellogg Biological Station, Michigan, USA - KBS Corn C6-2 (SPAdes) (version 2) | ecosystem: Host-associated > Plants > Roots > Rhizosphere > Soil ...
TGGAGATAAGTTTCAACCAGCGGCGTCCGGTTCTTGAGGAACTGGATCAGGGCATGTTCACGCTCGATAATTGCATCCACCACCTGGTCGATGCTGACCGGGGTCTTCGGCGTTTGCGGGGCAAGGGCGAGGCCAGGGGTTGTTGAAACCGGTGTCACTGCCGGCTGCGAGGCTGCCGGCTGGCTTATGGAGGCCGGATCAGAGGCCTGTTGCGCGCTCGCTACGAGAGCAAGCAAGATAACAGTGGTAAAAATCCAACCCCAGCGTTTCATAATCTGCCTTGACCTTCTTTCCCACAAACTTTAAGACGCTAACTGAAACATGACGTGCACGATCGAGGTGGAATCGATGGATGCACCATTGCGCTGTGCCGGCTTAAACTTGATCTTGTTGGTGGCCATCACGGCAGCCTCATCTAATCCATGGCCCAGGCCGCGAACCACGCGGTTCACGCGTAACTCACCATTGGCGCCGAACATGACCTCGAGCAGAACCTCACCCTCTAGGTTCAGCTTACGGGCCTCTTCGGTGTAAGCTGGCTTCGGCTTAAACACAATCTCCACCGGCTGCGTCGCGGGGCCATTGTCTTGCAAGTTGCGATGTCCGGTATTGGTTGCAACCTGCTGCTCTGCGAACCCGGAAGCCTGCACTCCCTGGCCGCTTCTGCGGCCATCACTGTTACTGGGCTGCGCGACTCCGTTGCCGAACCCGGTACTCGCAATTGTCCCTTTAATTCCCTTGGCCCCACCAGTGCCATTGCCGGTTCCAGGGCCTTCGGGAAGGTCGAACGATCCCAGCTTGGCGGCGGTCAACTTTGCGCCTTGCTTGCCTTCCCCAGGTAGCCCATTGGGATCTCCAAAGCCGCCAGTTTGAACCTTCTGAACCGGAGCGTTCACGGTCGGGGTTGCCGAACTGCCGAACGTATTGGTGAGAACGACCCTGGGCATCGGTGCCGCGCCGGAGACTGCAATCCTAGGGGCCTCAAAATTCGCCGGCTGAATCTTCGGTGGTTCGATCTTGGCTTCTTCCACACGCGGCTTTGGAAGCTCCCGCGGAACGATGAGCTTCGGCGCTTCAAACTTGACCTCGGGCAGCAGTCTGGTCCTGGGTTGCGGTTTTACGATCGGCTTCTCGGGCACCAGATCGGGCCGGGGCACGACTTCAGTAACCGTGTACTTCGACCAAATGGTCATGCGATCGGGCCAAATAAGCCGCGACATCAGGAGACACACCAAGAGAAAAGTGACGATGCCGTAGCTCAGCAGAAACTTTCGCCAGTCGAGTTTCTTTTCGGGCAGTAACCCGAGAGTGAGGCGTTCATTTGACCGCATTGGCTCGCTCCAAAGAGACACCCGTAGCTGGGGAGAGACAGTTCGGGCGCTTCTCTAAGCTAAGGGAAAACGATGGACGGTAAAACGTCCCTGCCGCCGGTGTACTTCGGTAATCAACATCACGCGAAGGCAGGTAGCTTTCCGAAATGAACTGCAGACTGCTCATACTCGACGACGAGCGAACGCGTAGTACATGGGTATCCCAGCCGAAATGATGAGTGTTCCGACGACTGAATAACGCAAGTTGCTGGTGAAAGTGTAGTAAAGAAGACCCGCCGACGCCACTATAAAAAGTGCCGGTGCTACGGGGAATTGCCAGGCTTTTGTGCCTGTTTCTCCGGTGTTTCCCCTAGCCCGGAAAACAAATAACGCGACACTGGCGGCGACATAAGACAGCCACTCGCTAAAAAGGGCGAGGGTGAAGAGCTGCCGAAAGCTTCCGCCAACCAGGAGACACATGACCGACAGGGCAGCTTGGAAAATTGTTGCCGTATGGGGAGTGTGGAAGCGGGGATGAACTTTCGCGAGTGTCGAAAAGAAGTTGCCATCGCGGGCGACAGCGAAGGCCATTCTTGCGCCGCTCATCGCAACCCCGTTCAAAGAAGTCACAAGCGACACCACGATGGCTGCCGAGGCGATTAAGGCAGCGGCAGGCCCGAGCGCCGAACGGGTAACCGCATCGGACATAGGGGAGGCGGATTGACCGATTGCAACAGCCGGCAAAACGTAGTGCACCGCCACATTCACCATTAGGTAAAGGGCGGCGATCACACCAAAGCCGCCGATCATGGCGAGCGGGATGTTTCTTTCCGGAGAGCGCACCTCTTCGGCGATCATGTTCAGGTCGCTCCACCCGTCAAAGGCCCAAAGCGCAGCGGCAACCGCAAGGACGAAACCAGTCATGCCCCCGATTGCGCCGGAGTAATGGTCGGCGAAATGCGACCAACTGCCATGCGAGGTAAAAGCCAGGGCCGCCACCGCCACGATGACTAAAATCTTGACCGCGGTGAATGCCAACTGGAAGTTGCCCGCCCTTCGAATTCCGATGTAGTTGAGACAAGATACGAAGGCAACGAAGAAAATGGCGACCAGCTTGCCGCGATTGGTGAGATGTCCGTCAGGAAAAATCAAAAAAGATAGCGCAGGAAAATTACTCAGCACGCGGACGATGCCGGTTGAGATTCCGGCAAGAGATGTCGGCTTTACCACGATGGTCCAGGTCCAGGCGCAGAGAAATCCGGCAAGCGGCCCGAAGGCGTCGCGGATGTAGACATACTCGCCGCCGGCTTGCGGTTTCATCGCGCCCAGTTGTGCGTAGGTGACAGCGCCGCAGAACGAAAACAGCCCGCCGACGATCCAGGCGAGGAAAACCGCACGGGCCGATCCGGCAGCTTTCATCATCTCGGCGGGCACGAGGAATATCCCGCTGCCAATGACGATGCCGATTACAACTGACGCGGCATGGGCGGCGCCGAGGTCGCGGACGAGACTGGGCCGGGTTGTGCTCGACTGATCCAGAGCAGGCATTCAGGGGAGTATAAGGGAAGCCATCCCTAGGGTTGTAGCCGCTGGTTGGCCGATCGGTTCCGGCTCTTCGGATCGGAACCTCAGCTCGGAACTGCCAGCCCGATTCCTCCCGGCTACCAAGTCTCCCCTACTCGAGCATGCCCGTCGGCTCGCGCAGATCGCGCCTACTCTACAGCTTCGGCAACACGATGCCCTTCTGCGCCTGATACTTTCCTTTGCGATCAGCGTAGCTGGTCTCGCAGACCTCGTCCGACTGGAAGAAGATAATCTGGCACAGTCCTTCGTTGGCGTAGATCTTTGCTGGAAGAGGCGTCGTGTTCGAAATCTCGAGCGTCACGAAGCCTTCCCACTCGGGTTCAAAGGGCGTGACGTTCACGATAATCCCACAGCGTGCGTAGGTGGATTTCCCAACACAGATGGTGAGCACATCGCGCGGAATTTTGAAGTACTCGACCGAACGTGCCAGGGCAAAGGAATTCGGCGGTACGATGCAGACGTCGGAGCGCACAGTGACAAACGAGCGCTCGTCGAACTTCTTTGGATCGACCACGGTGCAGTTCACGTTGGTGAAAATTTTGAACTCGTCGGCTACGCGCAGGTCATACCCGTACGAGGAGAGGCCATAAGAAATCACGCCTTCGCGCACCTGCTTTTCAGAGAAGGGATTGATCATCCCGTGTTCTGTCGCCACGCGACGGATCCAGCGATCGCTCTTTAGCATGAAGCTCCTTGAGAACAGCCTTTAGCTGTTAGCTTTTAGCCATTCGCCCAAACGCGAGCGCACACACCGGTGGGTTTTTCGGCTAACAGCTAAGAGCTAAGAGTTAAGGGCGAATCGGCTGGAACGAGAATCTTACGGGATACTGGCGCCCGTTGACAATCTGGATTATGTCTCTTAGCATCAAGCACTTGAAGCAGCTCCAACTTTTCCACGAGGCGAGGCAGACGTGATCAAGCTCGATATCATCAACGAAGTCGTCAACCGGACGGGCATCACCAAAACGAAAGCGGAAATGGCGGTCGAGACGGTGTTTGAAAGCATGAAGCGCTCGCTCGCCAAGGGCGACCGGATCGAGCTGCGCGGTTTTGGCGTGTTCAATGTGCGGCCTCGAAAGACTGGCATCGGTCGGAATCCTCGCACCGGCGCCGAAGTCTCGATTCCCCCGGGGAAGGCGGTACGATTCAAGCCCGGCAAAGAGCTGCAGTCGATCGAATAAGGTACCCAACTCCAGAACGCCGTCTGCTTGCGTCCCAAGCTAGGCAGCTACTCGTGAGCCCTCCAGACTTTCCTGGTGTCATCCGGCATTCGGCATGATGCCGGTCGGGAACCGAATGCCGAGTGCTGGATTTCCCGATACAATCTACTGAGTCCCCATGCCTGACCAGTCTTCCCGGGAAATCCTAACCCCCAGCGAAGTGTATTCGCCTCATTCTGACGAGGTCGTGTTTTACAGCCGGCCGCGACCGCGGTACTGGCTGAATTTGTTGCTGCTGTTCGCCACTTTCTCGACGACGCTGGTGATCGGGGCACGGTTGCAGGTCAATTTTGATGGCGGGCGTCCGGCGTTTCCCCTCGACGAAAGCTTCTTGCCGCCGTTCGTGTGGGCGATAAAAGGTCACCATTTGCTCTCAGGGCTGCCATTCTCACTCACCCTCTTGGGTATTCTGCTGGCGCATGAATTGGGGCATTACCTGTGCTGCCTGAAGTATCGTGTGGACGCCACGATGCCATTTTTTATTCCCTTTCCCAGCCTGATTGGGACGCTCGGCGCATTCATCCGCATTCGTTCTCCGTTGCGCTCGCGCAAGGTTCTTTTTGATATTGGAATTGCCGGACCGATTGCGGGATTTCTAGTCGCGCTTCCGGTGCTGTTGTTTTCCCTGGGCAAGTCCCACGTGGCGCCCTTTGGACAACCAATCCCCCGCATTGACCTTGGTTTCCCGCTGATCTTTCTCCTGGTGCGAAAGCTGCTGGTTGCTACCGGTCATGCAGGGGCGATCGCGCAGGTTCCCACCGCCAGTATCTATCTGCATCCGGTGGCCATTGCCGCCTGGGTGGGAATGTTTGCAACCTCGCTGAACCTATTACCCGGCGGTCAACTGGATGGGGGGCACCTGTTATTCGCGGTTTCTCCGCGGCTTCACAAGGCAGTGTCAAGGCTGACGATTGTTGCGCTGCTTCCGCTCGCGCTGTTTTGTTGGGTCGGCTGGATTCTTTGGGCGATCATGCTGCGAGTTACAGGACGGCACCCCGCAGTGGCGGGATGGCCGGCGATTGGCACGGGACGGCGATGGTTGGCGCTCGGTGCCCTCCTGATGTTGGTTCTTACCTTCACCTACCTTCCCATTTCATCGAGCGATGGGGCTCAGTCCCTGATCGAAGTGATTCGCTCGGTGGCGGGTGCCTGGCACCATTCCCCGTGAGCAGTGGTTTTGCATACGGCCCGGAAAGGCATCAGCAAAACAGCCGCAAAGAAACCGAAACGCAAGCCCTGATCCCTTCGGGAAAGCAGGCAACATCCACTCGCGATTTGCAATTCCGAATTCAGCTCCGGATTCGCGAAACCGTCAACTCTCTAGCAAGTTGATGCGGGGATAACCGTCCCATTTTCAGCGGGTGCCAGGAACTCAGCAGTGGCAAGGGGTTTGCATACTCTTCGAATAGAAATCTAGGTATTCCGAGGAACAAAAATGCAAGCCAGTCGTACGTTCTACATTGTCCTGGTTCTCCTGTTTGCGGGAATTCTCAGCATTTCTGCCGCGGGTCAATCCCTCGTTTCTGGAGACGTAACCGGCATCATCACAGACCCTTCCGGCGCGATTGTTCCCAACGCGACCGTAACCCTGAGAAATAATGGGACAGGGCAAACCCAAACGACGGCGACCAATAACTCTGGAGTGTATCGTTTCTCGCTGTTGCCACCCGGGCAGTACACGGTGGGCGCCAGCGCGTCGGGATTCCAGAATGTCCAGAAGACCGTGACTGTCGCCGTCGGTCAGGCGACAAGTTTCAATCTTCAGCTGCCCGTCGGCGCCAGTAATCAGACTGTAGAAGTTACGGCTGAGGCTGGCGTCCTGCAGACCGAGAATGGAAACATCTCCACCACGTTCTCTCCTGAACAGATACAGTTGGTCCCGAATCCCGGAAATGATCTCAGCTACATTGTGCAGACCGCCCCGGGCGCGGTGATGAACACTCAGGCGGGCTATGGAAACAGCTCCACATTCGGATTGCCTGCGACCTCGAACCTGTTCACGATTAACGGAATGAATGAGAACGATCCATTCCTGAACCTGAACAACTCGGGCGCAACCAATCTCCTGCTCGGACAAAATGACGTGCAGGAAGCGACCGTGGTGAATAACGGTTATTCCGCGCAGTATGGCGGCCTTGCCGGCGCGAACGTGAACTATGTGACCAGGTCAGGCACCAACGACTTTCACGGCAATGCCACTTACTACTGGAATGGCCGAGCCATGAATGCCAACAGCTGGTTCAACAAGCAATCCCAACTCGCTAGTGGTTTGCCAAATAAGCAGCCTTTTGACAATGTGAATCAATGGTCGGCTGCCGTCGGTGGGCCCATCGTTCGCGATAAGACCTTCTTCTTTGTGAACTACGAAGGCATCCGTGTGTTGCTGCCCACGAGCATAGCTGTCAATATTCCCAGTCCGCAATTTCAAGCTGCGACACTTGCCAATATTGCAGCCACGCAGCCCGCGCAAGTTCCGTTCTATCAGCAGATGTTCTCCATCTATAACAACGCGCCGGGGGCTTCGAGCGCGCAGAACGTTCTTGCCCAAGGGACCGATCCCGCTGGAAATGTGATCTCAGGTCCAGGGTGCGGTACGTTCACTCAGTTCGGCAACACGAGCACGGCTTGCGGTCTGCAATTTCGTTCGACAGCCGGCAACTTCACCCACGAATGGCTCCTGTCGGGGCGCGTTGACCAGAACATCGGAAACAACGACCGTGTGTTTGTCCATTTCCGTACCGACCACGGAGTACAGGCAACCTACACCGACCCGCTCAACAGCGTGTTCAACGCGCAAAGCGACCAGCCACAGTACGAAGGCCAGCTCAATTGGACCCACACCCTCAACCCCAGTTCCGTCAATCAGCTCATCGTGGCAGGATCCTGGTACAGTGCGATCTTCAAGCCGGCGGATATGGCGGCTGCGACTGCGCTGATGCCTTATCGGTTGCGGTTCTCTGGCACCGCCTTCTACGATCTGGGACGCGATCTGAACGATTGGCCACAAGGCCGCAACGTAACCCAATATCAAATCGTCGACGATTTCTCGAAGGTGATCGGGCCACACAACCTTAAGTTTGGCGTGAATTTCCGGCGAAACGATATCACCGACTATTCTCCCGGATTATTCACGACCGGCGAAGTGATCGGCGAAAGCCTAGGCAACTTTTTCAATGGCATCGGTGGCGTTTTCACACAAGCTTTCAATACCAGACCAACCCAGCCAATCGCGGTGTATGGACTGGGACTCTATGCGCAGGACGAATGGGCGATCCGGAAAAACTTCAAACTGACGGTGGGACTCAGAGCACAGCATGATTCGAACCCGGTCTGCCAGACCAATTGCTTTGCACGGTTCAACAGCAATTTCCTTGGCATCTCGCACGATATCAATCAGCCGTACAACCAAGCCATCCAAACCGGCCTGCATCAGGCTCTGCCGTCCTACACGGGCATAGCCTGGGAGCCCCGGCTTGGATTCTCCTGGTCTCCGCGCGGTGCCGGTACCAGCACCGTGGTTCGCGGAGGAATTGGTATCTTCCATGACGTTTTCCCCGGCACCTCGGCAGACAGCTTCCTGAACAATCCGCCACTCTATAACCAGTTCTTTGTCGGCGGAGGCACTTTGGCACCCGGCCCGTTGAGCATTCTAAGTCAGGCTTCTGGAGCTAATTCTGCCTTCGTGAATGGTTTCGCAAGCGGTGGAACATTCAACAGCATCAGTTTAGCCAATCCCTTCTTCGTACCCCCCTCGATGTTCAGTTCGGCAAATAGTATCCATGCTCCGCAGTTTCAGGAATGGAACTTGGAGGTGCAACAGGGAATTGGCCAGAAGACCTCTCTCAGCATCAACTATGTCGGGAACCATCAGATCTATGGGCCGATTCAGAATGGCGGACTCAACTCCTACTGCAACGTAGCTCCCATTGCTTCGGTGAACACAACAATTGCCACTACCACGCCGTGTGCGGCTCAGCTGTCAAACAACGTGGGCTTGGTTGGATTGCCGCTATCGCCGACGGACCAGCGCTTCGGCACAGTTACTGAAGTCTCCAGTTCGAATCTGGCCAATTACAACGGAGTTACGCTTTCTCTGCGAAGGCGCTTCTCCGCCTTGCAGTTCCAGGCAAATTACACCTTCAGCCACGCGCTGGCCATCATCTCGAACGGCGGTTTCCTGCCCTTCAACTTTGGGACCAACGAAAGCAGCTCGAATCCGCAAGATCCGTTCGACTTCCGCAGATTCAACTACGGAAATGCAGATTATGATGTGCGGCAGAATGCTAGCCTCAATTACGTTTGGACGACGCCCAAGATGAAGGGCTGGGTTGGTGCCATCGGTAGTTGGACGGTTTCCGGCACCTTATTTTGGCGTACCGGACTGCCGGTCACGGCTTATGACGACAATGCCACAAGTACTCTCAGCGGCTTCAACTACGCGGCCACCAACGGCGATCCTTTCTTTGCAAATCACCTGGGCACAGGCGCGGTGGTTTGCACCCGAGGCGCGATCTTACCGGTCGCTGGTGCCTCGACGCCTTGCTTAAACGCAGGGCCTCAGTTCACGGGCCTCGACTCGCCTCCGGGGACGGCAATCACGACCTGGGGAGCTCAAAGGGCAAATCAGATCTGGGGTCCGCATTACTTCGATACCGACCTGAGCATCGCAAAGAACTTCCACATCCCGCTAAACGAAGTCAGTAACTTCAGCGTCGGGCTGCAGTTCTTTAACATTCTGAATCACCCTAACTTCGACCAGCCAGACGCCAATGTTTCCAGTCCGACGTTTGGTTCGATCATCAACACCGTCGGCGTGCCCACGAGCATTCTCGGATCCTTCCTGGGTGGGGATGCCTCCCCCCGGCTGATCCAAGTGAAGGCAATGTTCACCTTCTAGCGAGCGGTGAATTTACAAGGCGAAGCCCGGAGTGAAAGCTCTCCGGGCTTCTCTTTTGCATTCGGAAGCCGGATTAGTCGTTCTCCACCATCCGAGCGGTCATTTCTTGGACCGGCTCCCCCCCGACCATCCCCTGGGCAATGATCAAACGCCGTGCCTCGACGCGAAGTCTGGGAAGGCGTATGCCGAAGATTGCCGCGCCTCCAACCGCGGCAATGGCACCCATGCCTACTGCGACCGGCGCCGAGAGCCGGTCGGCAACCACTCCTCCGAGAAGCGCGCCGAAAGGGGCCATGCCCATAAACATCATCGAATACACCGACATCACCCGGCCGCGAAGGTGATCGGGTACCATCGCCTGAATGAGAGTGTTCGAAGACGACATTTGCAGCATCATGCAGAATCCGACTGGAACCAGCACGGCTGTGGAAAGCCAGAAATTGCGAGAGATTGCGAACGCAATCAGAGTGATGCCAAACCCTGCACAGGAGAATGTGATCCAGCGGCCTAGTCCATAAACGCCCGTGCGGGTTGCGAGGGTGAGCGCGCCCAATAGGGCGCCAACGCCAGTTGCACCCATTAGGATCCCGAGTCCGCGCGCTCCGCCGTGGAGAATCTTGTCTGCGAAAATTGGCATAAGGACCGTGTAAGGCATGGCAACCAGGCTGACCAGGCCAAGAAGCAGAAGGATGGCCCGAATTGGGGCGGTCTTCTCGACGAAGCGAAATCCTTCAATCACATGAGCGATGGGGGAGCCTTGTGGGCGCTGCTCGCGCGCCGGAACGCGCATCATGAACAAGCCGATAATGACCGCGACGTAGCTCACAGCATTCACGAGAAAACACGAGCCTTCGCCGATTTTTGCTACCAGCAATCCCGCAATCGCCGGACCGATGATTCGCGCGCCATTGAACATAGAGGAATTCAATGCGATCGCGTTAATGAGATCGTCCTTGCCGACCATTTCCACCAGGAAAGACTGGCGGCCAGGGATATCGAAAGCATTGACGACGCCGAGAAGAGCCGCAAGCCAGAAAATTTCCTTTACCGTAATCTTGTTGCTCAGCGTGAGTAGGGCGAGCGCTAGCGCCAGCAGCATGGATGCGACTTGCGTTCCAATCACGACGCGCTGGCGGTTATACCGATCGGCCACAATGCCGCCCAGCGGGGCGGCCAGAAATACCGGGAACTGACCGGCAAAGCCTACCGAACCTAGTAGGAGCGAGGAGTGGGTCATGCGATACACCAGCCACGCCTGTGCAACACTTTGCATCCACGTGCCGATGAGGGAAATCAGCTGCCCGCTGAAGAAAAGCTGGAAGTTACGGTGCCGCAAGGACCGAAACGTCGTGGCAAGGTTAACCCGGCTCTGCTGGGGGGAGCCGTCTTTGTCTAAACGATGAGAAGGGACCACGTTCGCTCATCTTCAATAATGCTGGCCGAGGTGCCTGTTATGCAAATGGGACAGAGCGCCTAGTCACTTTCTGGGGACTTCCCAAAATGCGCTCTGCAAAGGTAAAGTGATCATCCTACCTGTGAGCACGGCAGATCCAATCCGCGTGGAACGCCGAAGTGGACATCGATTTGAGCAGTATCAAGTGCCGGTTCTACTACGAACTTCGGACGGGCAGTCTGGAAACGGGTTTGCCCTAAACCTCAGTTCCCGGGGCGCACTGCTAAAGACGGATTTCCCATTGCTGGAAGGGCAGACGATCGAGATCACGCTGGCCATGCCTTCGGAAATCACCATGGCAGAAGATTTAAGCGTGCGCTGCCGCGCAAAGGTGTTGCGTTTCCAGCCAGGATTAGATCACAGCAAACCCGCGGTGGCTCTGCGCATTGAACACTACGAATTCCTGCCCCACGAAGTCTCGCCCGTGCCCACCCATCCCGAGATATTGCACGCGGTTTAAGTCGTTCCGGCAGCGGAAGTTTTTTCGATGGCCTTGTAGACTGCCTCATTGGTGCAGAGTTCGTAGATCCGGGAGTCGGTCCAGTTCACCAGGTTGAAGTTCCCCGATTCCACCATCGGGATGCGAGCGCTACGCACCACAATGCGCCGGAAAACATCCGCCGCCACGGGTACGAGACCAGTGTAATAGGTGTTCTCTTCCGTTCCCCAGAGTTGCGGGAAGTTGACTTCAACCGGGGTCAGGGAGACTTCTTCGCGCAGGCGCTGGAAGGCAGCTTCGCTCATCCGGATGCCGCCCACGTTGTAGCGCATCGGCTCCGATGCGTGATTTTCGCCGCTGCGAAACTCGTAAGCATTGAACGGAACGTCGGTGCCGTGAAGCGCCTTGCGCAGGCGCTTGTCGCAGGAAGACAGTCGGTCGCTCTCGTTCAACGCGTCGGAAATCATAATGCGGTGCTCGCCGTCAAGCAGATACATGGGCGAGGAGTTCTGGTAGGAGATGCCGATGCCTAATTCCAAAGCGGGCAAGGCCGCCCGTTTCAGCAGGTGATTGTATCCACCGACGATTTCCACCATCTCGCGCGCCAAGACACAGGTCCGAGCCACCGACAAGGCCGGATCTCCTTCGCGCTCGAGCAATGCGAGAATCACCGCGTCGCCTTCCACAAATACCTTGGTCGCGCCGTACTTGGGAAGCAGCTTGTTGACCGGATCGTAGAAGTTGAGGCTGAAGTATGAAGCGGGATTCATGTCGCGTTCGAGCAAGGAGCGAGTTAGACGGGAAGAGTCGCGAACATCGGCTTTGAGAATTACGTGCCTTGCGACCGGCTTCTCGGATTGGGATCTCGATTCAGATTCGAGAAAAAATGAATAGAGGGTGCCGTTCAGCCGCGACAGTTCCGAGAGCTTTTCGCTCGTGATGAGGTTGACCTTCTCGAGCGCGGCGCCCAGTACCTCCAGCCGTCGCATGTCGCGGTAGTACAGAAGAAAGTCGCGTAAGTAACGCGCCGCAATTTTTGAACGTTGCGGGCCGCTGATTTGCGAAATGCGGCTGAAGGTCGAGGTCAACCGGTCCATGGGCAATTTGCCATGCTCGGCGACAAGCTTTTCCACGCGTTCGCGGTCTTTCTTGCGGACCAGCGCATATTTCAATTGCTGTGGATCGAGGAGTGGCGCGAAATCCTTGATCAGAGGCAAGACTTCGTAGGCGGCAATCGCAAAATCGAGCAAGCCGTCGCGTTCGAGAAGCGAGACCCAGATTCCCAACCTCTCTTTTTGTGCGCGATCGTCGGGTTCGCCAGTGCCCACAAGTTCGGCCGCATTTTCCGGAGAACCAAGCCAGCCTTCAAACCAGGAAGAGTCAGCCTCCTCCGCCTGCGACCCAACTGCTTTCAAGAACTCGCAAGATACGGCTCGGATATTTCCGACCGAGTCAGGGTCGTTTTCAAAACCGCCAACCAGTACGTAATGCTCCGCCTGCAGGTACGAGTCGCGAGCGTCCTCCTGAAAGATCAATTGAGTCAGAAACACCTGGTAGTCAGCTCCGGGCCTCTCCCCAAACAGCGAGCGCCGCATGCTGGCGAGGGTCTCGCGTTCAATCTCGCGCTGGATCCGGAACAGCTCTTGCGCGGTCTGGCGAAGAACGCTCTTTTTTGCAATCTGGAATCCAGCGACCCGTTCGCGATACTCCAGCGCCTTTTGCTGGCGGACGCCCTCGTAAGACTTGAGGGTGTTGCGGCAACGATCGAGAACGGTCTGAAACTGAGCGTGTAATTCCGAACGCAGGAATTTGAGAACGGCAGCTCGCCCGAGAAGGTCGACCGTCAAATCACCGCGTGCCTTCGCCTGATTGAGAATGGATTTCTGCAGATCCAGTAACAGCGGTTTCAGGTCCGGCTTTTTCTTCGCCGCAATCGGCACGAACTTGCTCAAGGCCGCGCGGTAAGGCTTCGCTGAGGCATTCCCATCCGCCAACAGGATTCCTTCCACATCACCAAACTTCATGATCAGCGCGGAAATGTGGGCGCGCGCACTCTGGCAAAATGCCGGACTGAGCCAGACGTCATGCCGTACATTGTCGATGCCGAGGTGGAGACCCTCGAGATGAAGGACAGGAGTGTACGATGTGAGCCGCGGCGGTGGCAGTTCGACCGAGGAACCGAGTTTGAAGATCGGAATGCGAGGCACGGCGCGAGGCTCGAACCGGTCCCAGCCCAGCGCAGGGGATCAGCCATTTCCGGATGAAATCTGACGCTGAGCTGACCAGTAGCTGTCCAGCTAAATAAGAGCCTACTACGGGTGTACCTTCGGACAAGGGTACCCAAGGTTACTGTCCATTGGGACGGTGTACGAAAGGACGTGGCCGGATGGATGCCGGTTGAGTTCGCCACCGAAATGCCCATCGGCCCGAAGAAAAAAACCGGGGCAAAATCCAACGACCGGCGAAGCAAACTCCCCTCCGGGTGCTCTCTGGCGAGTTCGGTCTTGGCAGGGGATTGTCAGATCTTGAGGAATACACCGCGCCGGTACAGGCCGGCCATCACGAGCCAGCACAAACCGACATAGGCCAGCGCGTAGATCAGAGAGGCATTGGCCGGACTGGCCCAAGGGGCGAACAGGTGGGTGTAGAAATAATCTTGCAAGCTTACTCGGTTCGGAGGCGAGCCGAGTCTAATGGCATAGGACGAAGCCGCTACTACCTCCGAAAAAACGTAGGCCGCGATCGCATTTTTCCCGAATACCAGAATGGGTTTGGTCCAACCACGACGAAACTGCTTCACGTCCGCCAACCAATAGCACAGGGCAAGGCAGACCAGGGCGATACCTGCGGTGAACAGCACAAACGAGCTTGTCCACAATTTCTTGTTGATGGGAAACCACAGGTGCCAGACCCGTCCGAGGCCGATGAGAATCATTCCCGTAAGAGCCATGCCTATGGCTTTGGCAGGGCCGGTTCTCGCAGATCGCAACCATTTGCCGGTGAGCAGACCCAATAGGCAACCGCCCAGCGCGGGAATCGTGCTGAGCAGGCCTTCCGGGTCACGCACGCCTTCGTACAAGTGCCCCATCAGCAGCTTGCGGTCGAGCCACGCCACCAGGTTGCGATCAGGATCGAGCAGCGGGATGTCGCGTCCGGGAACACCGTAGCCAGGCACGGCAATGTGCCGCATCATCGCCCAATACGCGGCCAGGCATGCCACGGCAACGACGAGCTGTGTGCGCCAGCCGGTCCACAGCTCCAGGACGGAAGTAAGGACGTAACAGATGGAGATCCTCTGCAAGACCCCGTAGATGCGCAGATGCGCGGGGTCGAATCGAGTGGGAAATCCGTTGATGAAAAGGCCGAGGGCGAACAGAACCAGCCCGCGCCACAGGACATGGGCCAGCAGCTTCCCGCGGGACTCGCCGCGATCGAGACGGGAGGTAAAGGAAAATGCCATTGCCACGCCAACGATGAAAACGAACGACGGAAAGACCAGGTCAGTGGGCGTCCAACCGTTCCATGCGGCATGTTTGAGCGGGGCGTAGGTGGATGGGCCATCGCCTGGGTCATTTACCAGGATCATCAGAGCAATGGTGAGGCCTCGAAACAGATCGAGGGACATCAGCCTGGTGGGGGCTGGCGCGGTGACTGTCTTCGCTCGAGCGGGGTTGTTTAATGTAGCTGCGTTGCTCGACATTTTTCCCTCACGGCTATTGCTGGGTGTCCAGGGGATGCTTGGACTTCTCAAAGAACTCGTTCTGAAGCTTGAGACTGTTCTGATCGGCTTTGACTGATCTGATGGACTCTACGATGGCCTTGATCCAATTGTCCATCATGTATTGCCCCAGTTCGCGCGTGGCCGCTGCGCCTTCGCCTGAATAGTGATTGGGAAAGCGGGCGTACCACCAAATACCAGTGTAAAGATTCTCCGGCAGACGAACGCGTGCCTGGTCGGCTCCGGACTGGGAGGCGGCCCGGTCCATGTGCACCAGGTCGGGCCGGGAGATCATCATTTTGGACGTTTCGGACTCGCCGGCGTGCATGTCCATGGAAGTCTTTTTCGGCGGACCCCCGGGCGGGGTCTCGACCAAACCAAGAACATAGACGACATAGTCGTGGGGAGTGTCGAGCTGAGTTTGGGCGAAGTAGGGAAGCAGGTACTCATTCCCGCCGTGCCCGTTGACAATAATGACCTTCTTGCAGCCATTACGGGCCATCTCATCGGTGGTCTCCTGCAGGAGTTCAAGTTGCAAACGGGCGCTATACGCGACGGTCCCGGGCTGGTGTTTGGCTTCGAAAATCTGCCCAAAGTAGTACTCCGGGAAAACGAGGGCGTACTCCTGCTCGGCGGCGTGGAGAGTTGCATAGCGGACGTCGAGCAGATCAGTTCCCAGAGGAAGGTGCGGCCCGTGCTTTTCGATGATCCCGAAGGGCAGTAGGCAAGTGCCGCCGGAACGGGAAATGGCCTGCGCGAAGTCGGGCGCCGTGAGTTCCTCCCAGTGCACGGAGAGTTTTTGTTGGGCCACGGCGGGTAACGAAAGGACAATGGCCGAAAGAACGATGAGAGAGCGAAGCATGCGTCACCTCAGCGGCGCATTCTAGCACTTTAACGATATTTAAGCCTTCTGGGGCGCCCTGTCGAAATCGCAGTTCCCCCCGTGTCTCCGGGTGATGACTACGGTCACCTTGGGATTCATGAAAATGCGATTAACAATGGGTTAACGAGGGGCATACGCATGAAGAAGTTGCGTTTTGTGGTTTCACTCACGACGCACGACAATGACTTTCAGATGGAGCAGGCAGCCTCCGCGCAACAGGCGGCAAACCGCTTGGGCGTCGATATCGAGATCCTTTACGCCGACAACGATGCCATTCAACAGAGCCAGCAGTTGTTGCAGATCATACAGTCAAACTCCGGGCACCCGGATGGAATCATCTTCGAGCCGGCGGGCGGCACCGGATTTCCGCAAGTAGCGAGAGCTGCGGCGTCAGCTGGCATCGCTTGGGTCGTCATGAATCGAGAAGTCGAGTATCTGACCGAGCTCCGCCGCAACTTTAAGACTCCCATCTTCTCTGTAACTTCAGACCACGAAGAGATTGGACGCATTCAGGGCAAGCAAGTGGCCGCGCTTTTGCCCAAGGGAGGCTCGATCCTCTTGATGCAAGGCCCGGCCGAGTCCACTGCGGCAAAGCAGCGCATGACCGGCCTGTACGACACCAAACCCGTCGGAGTTCAGGTGAAGTTGATGAAAGGGAACTGGACCGAAGCCGGAGCGTATAAAGCGATTGGGTCCTGGCTGAAACTTTCCACGTCGTTGCAGACGCAACTGGACGTGGTTGTCTCCCAGAATGACGCGATGGCGATCGGGGTGCGCAAAGCGTTTCAAGAGATCGCTGATCCGGGAATTCGCGAGAAATTTGCTCATCTGCCCTACATTGGCATCGATGGAGTACGTACCACCGGGCAGGAGTGGCTTAGGAAGGGGTTGTTGAGCGCCACCGTAGTTGTGCCTCCGAATACCGATCTCGCAGTTCAAATGCTCACCCATGCGGTGCAGACTGGGATCATGCCACCTGAAAGGACGCTGACTGTTCCGAAGTCTTTGCCAATGGTTGAGGAACTGGCCAAAAAACCCGTTCAAAGAAGCCAGGCTGCCGGAGCTCAAGCTTTCTGATATTTCCCTTCGAAAGCAAATAGAGCCCCTCTAACGGGGTTCTCGTTCTGATCGATAACATCCCGCCTGAGGACGGGCTGCTATAGTTTTTCAATGCCCACTCTTATCGCGCAGCCGACTCGGATCGAAGCCGCGGGAAACAAGCCGAAAATCATCGACGAATACGTTGGCCGTGTAAACAGCGGGACCTCGGCCGCCAGCGTTGCGCACATGCGCAGTCCGGAAGGTTGGGTTGAGCCGGGGCAAACGCCGGAATTCGTAGAGTTCACGGTTGTATTGGAGGGAGTGCTGCGCGTCCGGCATAAGGGGGGCAGTCTCAACGTGCAGGCTGGGCAAGCAGTCATCACCAATCCCGGTGAGTGGATCCAATACTCCACGCCTGAGCCGGGCGGCGCCGAGTATATTGCGGTTTGCCTTCCGGCGTTTTCTCCGGGAAGTGTGCATCGCGACGAGTAATTTCCCCAATCCTCTTCCATCCCGGGAAGTTGCTCTGTCGAAAAAAGTACCGCTAACGATTCTCTGACGCTCCCGTCTAAACCGCATCAGGAGAACCGGCCATGCAAAACAAACGCAACGTTGCTACCTGGTTGGGAGCGGTGCTTGGGGTATTGGCGGCGCTGGTATTGAACGCCACCTTCGCGCACGCTGCAGAGAGCAATTGGGTAACGGAAGAATTTCATCAGACGTATTCGCTGACGTCGGATGGCCGGGTTTCGCTCAACAACATCAATGGCGCGGCGCACATCTCGGCATGGGATCGAAACGAGGTGAAGGTCGATGCGGTGAAGCGAGCCGACGATCAGGACGGGCTCAAGGATATAGAAATTCGAGTCAATCCCCGGCCTGATTCCATTTCCATTTCGACGGAATATCGGCCACAAGAAGACTCCTATAGTGATCATCACTACTCAAGCGTGGAATACCGTATCACCGTCCCGCGTAATGCGCGGCTCGACGACATTCAGCTGATCAATGGTGCTCTGGACATCACCGGCGTGCTCGGAGAGGTTCGCGCGGAATGCATCAACGGGAAGCTGATGGCCAATGGCTTGACCAACCGGGCCAAGCTGTCCACAGTAAACGGTATCCTCGAAGTTCGGTTCGACCGTATGCCAGCCGAAAGCATCGATCTCGGGTCAGTCAATGGGCGCGTGGAACTTACCCTGCCCTCGGACGCAAAAGCCAGCCTGGAAGCGACGACCGTTCACGGGCAGATCTCAAACCAGTTCGGCCTGCATAGCAGCAATCACATGATCGGGCACGACCTGCACGGTTCACTCGGCGGCGGAGGCACGCATATTCGCTTGAGCAACGTGAACGGAGCGATTGAAGTGCTGCACGCAAACGATGGACGCGCCATGAGCCCGGCGAAGAGCGAAGGCAACGACGGGGACGAAATCTAGTGGTTCGAGCGCCACTGCCTCGTTCTTGGTGCTGAGCTTCCCGGGAAGGGAAGCTCAGGCTTCGATCCTCGAACCCCGTACGCCTCCTTTACGGCGCTTCGATCAACTCCATCTTGCCATCGCGGGTCCGATGAAGGACCATCACCTTGCCCTTGGGATCACGGAAAACAAACACATCGCGGTCGCGGAAGTGCGCTTCCTTAATTGCTTCTTCGAGCGTCATGGGGCGCAAGGCCACGGCCTGATCGGTGCGGACCAGGTGGACCTCGGTTGACTTGGCCACGGCGGGAAACTTATGTACGACCATGGAAGCCGTGGGGGCGGGAGTCGAGGCGCTTGCGGCGAGCGCCTTCGCAGCCGGCAGCGGCTCAGTCTGTTCCGTCCACTTCCCGTTCTTGCCATTGATGCGGCGCTTCTTGGTGATGATGCGCGTCTTGTTGCGGAGCGCCTGCTTCTCCAAATGCTCTAGGGCTTCGCTGATGGCAACCTTCATGTCGCCAGCTTCGGCGAGACCGACCAGCTGCCCCACGCGCGATGCGACAGTAATTTCAGCTTTATGGCGATGTTTCTCGACCGCAAGGATCACCTTGGTGTCGAATTTGTTGCGGAGGATTTTGCGGAGTTTGGTTAGGCCAGCTTCTACATCTTTCCGGTTTGCAGGAGTTACTTCGTAGTGCCTGCCAGTGTATTCCACGTTCATTACGTAACCTCCGGGGTGAGGCATGTACAACCGGCACTGCAGGAAACTGTCGTTATTACCGGTTGTTGGCGGTCAGGCGAATCGCAACAACCAATGATCAATCACTATTTCTTAACTCTCCTCTGATGGGTACTGGGTATTTTCATGTCTTCCCTATATTTTGCAACCGTACGGCGAGTGACCTGAATACCCTGCGACTGCAAAATCTTCGTAATCTGGTCGTCGGTGAGCGGCTTGGCGGGGTCTTCATCTTCGATCAGCTTCTTGACCCGCCGCTTCAAAATCAGCAAGGAAGTGCCGCTGCCCTCGGGCCCGTTCACGCTTTCGCTGAAGAAGTAGCGCAGTTCAAAGACGCCCTGCGGTGTGTGTGCGTACTTGTTCGCCACCGCCCGGCTTACCGTGGAAGGATGAACCCCGATCTCCTCGGCGACCTCCTTGATCATCATCGGTTTGAGCTGGTCGATGCCTCGCTCCAGGAAGTCCTGCTGGCGCGCTACGATGGTGTAGCAGACCTTCATGATCGTCTGCTTGCGCTGCTCAATGTTCTTGATCAGCTGTACGGCGCTCTTGAAGCGCTCTTTGACGTAGTTGCGCGTGTCACGATCATTGCCTTCCTTGCTGAGCAATTTGCGGTACGACGGATTCAACCGCAACGTGGGCACGTCGTCATCGTTCATCACAACGATCCATTCATCTCCATGCTTCACGAATGCCACATCCGGCTCGATTAGCCGCGGCTGTACTTTGTTGTAGCGCAAGCCCGGCCGTGGATCGAGCGTCCGAATGTACTCAAGAGCAGCCTGGATCGCCTCGATCGGACGATTGATAGCCTTGGCAATCTCTTTGTGCTGTTTATTCTGTAGGGCCTTCAGGTGCTGATCGACGATGGCAATTGCATCGGCCAAGATCTGTCCCGTGCCGTTTCCATTTCCCGTTCGCTCGTATTGTGCCTGGTGATAGCGCAACTGATAATGCAGGCATTCGCGCAGATTGCGGCAGGCGACACCAGGTGGATCAAGCTGGCGAATCACTTCGATTGCTTCCTGCAGGTCGTCGCGGGTGAAAGTCGGCTTGTAGGTGGGACGCGTGCCGTTGCTCGATGCGACGGGCACACGGCCTTGAGGAGCAGGTGCAGCGGCGGCTTTCGAGGCCACGGCGTAAGCCGAGGCCCAGGCTGAGGAGGTTCCATTCGACTCGTAAGCGGCAGAACTTAGGAGCCCGTCAGGGTAGGTCATCGCTGAAGGAGCCGAGGTCTCTTGTTGGCCGCTGGCTGCGAAGGAATCGTCCGAGCCCGCTGCTGGTTCACTCGAAACTTCCGACTCGCCAATACCCAAGGCCGTTGCTTCCTGCACCAGGTGCTCTACCTTGGCCGCATCCTCTTCTGGCGAGGAAGGAACTACTTCGCCAATCAACTCTTCGTCGCTCGCAATGAGATAGCCGTCTTCGTTCAAATTGCCAATGATCACCTCGGCGGCTTCACGAACCGGGGGCCGGGTCGAAATCGAGCCCAACTGCCACATCAAGTGATCGGTCAGTGTGCTCGGCTTGGAAAGGAAGTTCTCAAACGATGGCCGCTCGATTTCTTCAAAATCGCCGGGGCTACGGAATCCGGGATCAAGGTAGTCTTTGAAGAACGACCCAAAATCGATTTCCTCGAAGGCATCCTTCTTTTCGTCGGTTGTCGGAGTCGGGGCTTCTTCTGAAACGGTTGAAACTCGCTCGCGCTCTTCTTCGAGGCGGCCAACGTCGTCGATCAACGGAACCGAATCCTCGAGTTCCTCAAGGACGGGATTCTCCACCATCTCGGCGTTGATCATGTCCTTGAGCTCCAGCTTGTTGAGCGCAAGCACACTGACCATCTGCACCAGGCCAGGGGTGAGGATCTGGCGCTGGGAGACTTTCAGGTGAAGTTTGGGCTGCAGAAGAACCATAAATCTTGCCGTCGCGGACGACGTACAACTCCTTTTAAACCAGGCTGAAACTTTCCCCTAAGTACACCCTTCTCACTTCCGAGTCGCTGCCCAACTGCTCGGGCGTTCCGTGCCGGAAGATCTTGCCTTCGTTGATGATGTACGCCCTGTCAGTCACCGACAAGGTTTCGCGTACGTTGTGATCCGTAATCAGAACGCCAATTCCGCCGGCTTTCATGTTGCTGATGATCTTCTGCAGATCCAGCACGGCGATTGGGTCAATCCCTGAAAACGGCTCGTCTAGCAAAATGAACTTGGGCTTAATGCACATCGCTCTCGCGATCTCGACCCTTCTCCGTTCGCCGCCCGACAGCGCATATCCCCGGTTCAGGCGAATGTGTTCCAGCCCCAACTGATCGATCAGCTGTTCCATGGTCTCGCGGCGCTCATGCCAGGACACAGGCTGGGCTTCCAGCACGGCGAGAATGTTCTCCTCGACCGTGAGTTTTCGGAAAACCGACGCCTCTTGGGGGAGATAGCTGATCCCGTACTGCCGTGCCCGGCGGTACATGGGCACATCGGTGATCTCGTCCTCATCCATGAGAACCCGGCCTGTGTCGGGTGGTATCAGGCCGACGATCGTATAGAAGGTGGTAGTTTTGCCGGCGCCGTTAGGCCCTAGCAAACCAACAACTTCGCCCTGCCCTACCCTGAGACTGACGCCGTTTACAACCTGACGGCCCCGATAGGACTTACGTATTTCTTCGGCGGCCAGCGTTTGCATTTAGCGAACCACTTTGGTCTCAGTGACAGCCGGCGAGCTCTTGTCACCTTCAACCACGACCCTACCATCGCGTCTAAACAAAGTCAACGAAACGGCGGTAATCTTGCCATGTTCGGCATCAAAAATGCTAGGCGGTCCGCCGGTCAGCACAAACTTATCATCCGCCGTGGTATAGGTGAGGTTCTCACCTGTGGCGCGACGGCTCGGTTCTGTGATCACGACAGAGCCAGTGGCGACGATTTTTTCGAGGCGGGATTGAGAAAGTCCGGGCTCGTGATCTGCAGGGGATTGTGAAGAGGTGGGCGCGAGGCCCGGGGCTGCATTCGCGATTTTTCCACTTTGCACCTCGGAAGATGCCGGTGCCTCCACCTTCTGAGCTGGGGCTTGCGCCAGGAATACATCCATCTGCTTTGCCGTAATCGTCAGGTCCGAGCTCCGCACCGTTACCCCGCCGTCAAAATGCGCCTTACGGTCAGAATCCTTATAGACCAGCTTCCCGGACGTGACTGTCATGGGGGTCGCATTGCCCTTCTGGTCGGTTCCGATCAGGATCGTCGACACCTCTTGGCTGCCCGTAGAGTTCGCGATTACGGTGCGCTGCTCTTTCTGAAATTGAATCGAGGGAGCCTTAATCACATTCGCGTTCTGCCACAGGCGCGCGTCTCCGGTGTAGGTTGCGAGGGTAGGGTTGGTGCGCGCCGTCATGTTTTGTGCGGTGATGTGTATCGGATCCGACGTTGCCAGCAGCGCGCCGCTTGCCTGTGGTTTCAGATCGTTGTAGCTGGTCTTTACCTCTGCTTGCGCAAAGCCGGCGCCAGTCGCGCGATTCAGACGAACCGAGCGTGCGGTGGTCTCCATTCCCGCATCGATGATTCGCGGTGACCCGGTGAGTAGGATCATCTGGTCGGCAGGTGTGTAGCGGGCGGATTCGGCGAATGCCTGCTGGGATCCCGAATGATAGGCGAAATGGCCCTTCTGCGTCAGGGAATCGATCCCCGTGCCCGCACGGAAGAATGCGTCGATGGTGTCGCTGGTGGTGATGCGCTCGGGCTGGGCCACTCCATTCTGGGCTGGTGTGGGCGAGACGACTCGCGCATTCGCCGTCCCATGGACCTGCGAGATTTGTCCTTGCTTGTCGAACCCGGCGATGAACTTGTCGGCTGTGATTTGAGTGGCCCCGGGTGGGCCGGCCTCCCCGGACCGCTTACTGGATGGGTTCTGGGATACCAGGATCTCGGGTGTGCCGATTGTCTCAGCACGCGTGAGCTTGTGATCGGCCACAAAGAAGTCCATCGCCGGGGAGTCGATTTCGAAATCTTGCGTGGAAGTTTGGGTGCGCGAGGAGTTCGAGGGGGCGATCTGCGCCAGCTTTACCCCGCCCTCGGCGAGGACTTTGTTCAAGGCATGTTCGGCGCCAAAGTTCATGGTCGCCTTGGCTGCCGAACCAGAGAGACTTTGCGCGCCCGAGCTCTTGAACGCAACGTTACCGGAGAGAACCGCGTCTTGGGGGCTGCCATCGGGTCGCATGGTCACCTCGAGTCGCTGGGCTGTGACCTCAGACCAGGTAGGTGAAGTTTCCCGTGCACGAACTGCGAGTAAGCTCGCGCGCCCTGAACGGGCGGCTTCGCGTCCGCGATCGCGTGATGTCAGCTTTACGCCGCCGGTCGCCACGGCGCGATCAAGCGTGTTGTCTTGATTCAGAAACAGCGTCAGCTCTTCTGCCTGCGCTCGTTGCTCCGGGTTCTCGCCGCGGGGATGGGTTAGCACAATCTCTCGCGGTGCTTTTTGCAACAGCGCGCGGTCCGCAAGGATCGTGCCGGGCGTTGTACCCGTCATTACGATCTTGATCTGTGATTCCAGCGTCAGCGCCGATTCTTTGGCGACGTATCTCGCCCCCAGTGCTGACCCGTTCGCCTGTGGCACCCGGAACTCAATCGCGGCGGGTGTCCACGCGTCTCCCGTGTTCTTGTTGAACACCAAGTCCTTGGTCTTCAAATGAACCGGGTTTTTCAACTCGTGCGGTATTGCCTGGTCAGGACGGAGAATTCCTTGCGGATTCGACTGCAGATCGATCGACACCTCGCCCTTGCCAGTCACGGTTCCCGACGGCGGATCGTAGTCGAACGCCTCGCCATAGATCTGGTCGAAACGCGACGAGTCACGCCCGTAAAGTGTGATGGTCACGTCATGCAGCTCGGTGCGCCCTCCGAGCTTGAACTGCACCGCCTTGCTGGCCTGCAGTTTAAAGATCGTCCGTCCCTGTTCGGATTTGGAAATGGTGAACTGGTGAGCGCTCTCCTGGATTTCAATGGGGATCTTTTCCGTAACCTGCTTCAATGCGTTCGTGACCCGATGTCGAAGGTAGAGATACGAGCTGCCAACCACGAAACACACAAGCGTGAGCGCAGCGACCAACCATCGGCGCAGCCGGGCAGCGGAAACGGGCATCGACAATAGTGTAGTGGAACTGAATAGGGGCTCGCTTTGAGCTTGGCCGGCAGAGACCCAGGCCCTCCGACTCATCACTCCCTAGATACCCCTCCATACGGCGGCCCGGATTGTATGGCCGAAGCGCGCTACGCTGATCGAAGCACATGGGCCTTAGTCGTCTCGATCTCGCAATCATTGCTGCCTACCTGGTGGGCATTACGCTGTTCGGCATGCGCTTTCGCCGTCGACAGCGCACCCTGCGGGATTACTTCCTGGCCGGACGCGATATTCCCTGGTGGGCCATTGCGCTCTCCATTGTGGCCGCAGAAACCAGTACGCTGACGATCATCAGCATCCCCGGAGTGGCCTACGACGGCAACCTCACATTCCTGCAGGTGGTCATGGGCTATGTGGTAGGACGCGTAATCATCAGCTTCGTTCTGTTGCCCCACTACTTCCGGGGAGACCTGTATACGGCCTATCAGCTCATCGAGAAACGCTTCGGGCCCAACCTGCGTCGCCTAACCGCGGGCTTGTTCCTGCTGACTCGCGCCGCCGCTGAAGGCGTGCGCGTGTATGCGGTCTCGATCGTGGTTTCGATTGCGCTCGGCACCGGGGAACTTAGCTCGATCGCAATCATCGTCCTGCTTACGCTGATCTACACTTTCGAAGGCGGTCTCGCCGCCGTTATCTGGACCGACGTCGTGCAAACCGCCATCTACGTGGGGGGGACGATTCTGGGCGTCGCCACCATCGTGCATTTCGTTCCCGGCGGCTGGTCGCACATTCATGCCGTCGCCGATGGGGCAGGGAAGCTGCGCGTTTTCGACTTTACCCCGACCTTGTGGAAGCCGTACACATTCTGGGCAGGATTGATCGGCGGTGCGTTTCTCACAACGGCAAGCCACGGCACGGATCAACTGATCGTACAGCGGTTACTAGCTGCTCGTAATCAGCGGCAATCGGTTACGGCTCTGCTTGCCAGCGGCGCGGGAATCCTGCTGCAGTTTGCGCTGTTTTTAGTCGTCGGGGTCATGCTTTTCGCCTACTACCAGGTTCCGTCGGCTCAGTTCGGAACTCACGACAAAATCTTTCCAACCTTTATTGTGACTCGAATGCCGCACGGGATTTCAGGCCTTCTGATCGCGGCCATTCTGGCTGCCGCTATGTCAAACTTGAGCGCCGCGCTGAACTCGCTTTCCTCGAGTACGATTCTCGATTTCTACCTGCGCCTGCGTCCGCAAACAAGCGAGCACCACCGCCTTCGGATCTCCCGTTTCACGACCGTGTTCTGGGCGGGCGTGCTCTTTATCCTTGCGTTTCTTTGCCTGAATCGCATCCCCAGCGTGGTGGAGGTAGGTCTGCAGATTGCATCCATCGCCTACGGAGCCCTGCTCGGAGTGTTCTTGCTCGGCGTGCTTACGCGCCGAGCGCGGGAGGTCGGCGCCATGATCGGGATGTTTGTCGGATTCTGTTCGGAGGTTTATCTCTGGCGGTTCACTGCCGTGCCCTGGACCTGGTGGGTTGCGATCGGAACCATGGTGACGTTCGCTACAGGCTATCTGGCCAGCCGCGGCATTGATCGGAAAAGGAACGTCATCGGCCTTTAACCCGAACCCTCATCCCCGTCTCGCGAACCGCGGTCTTTGCAGCTAGAATCATTCACTGCTTGCCATCAACCTATGTGTCTGAGCCTTCCTGAACCGCTCCCAGCAAAAATAGCGATTTCTCTGCTCGCGTACGTCACCTTGCTCCACAGTCAAGCACTGCCGACCCACGTCGATGGCGCGAACGGACCTCCGCGCGTGGTCGTGATCAGCGACATCGGCAACGAGCCCGACGACCAGATGTCCCTGGTCCGGTTCCTGCTTTACTCCAACGAATTCGAGGTCGAGGGGCTGATTGCGAGCACCTCGATCTGGCAAAAGGCTGCAACGCATCCTGAGACCATGCACAAGCTGATCGACGCCTACGCTGAGGTACGCCCGAATCTGCTGCTGCATGCGAAGGGATGGCCGACGGCCGAATATCTGCACGCCCATGTCTTCAGTGGCCAATCGGCGTACGGGGTTGCAGCCACCGGGAGGGACAAAATGTCCGCCGGCGCCCGCGCCATTATCCAAGCCGCGGACCGCAACGATCCTCGTCCGCTTTGGATCACGGTCTGGGGCGGTGCGAATACTCTTGCCCAAGCGCTGCTCGAAGTACGCAATACGCGCAAGTCCGAAGACGTTGAAAAGTTTCTCAGCACGCTGCGCGTCTATTCCATCTCCGATCAGGACGACGCCGGCTCCTGGATTCGCCGAGAGTTTCCGAACTTGTTCTACGTTGTAAGTCCCTCGCCGGCAAACGGAGAAGAGTATGCCTACGCAACCTGGACCGGCATCAGTGGCGACGCCTATTACCGCAACTGTCCGGGGGCGAATAGCGACCTGGTCACAAATCAATGGCTCGATAGGAACATTCGCAGCAAGGGCCCGCTCGGCAAACTCTATCCCAAGTTTCTGTTCATTATGGAAGGCGATACGCCTTCGTTCCTCAATCTGATCGACAACGGTTTGCAAGCTTACCGCCGGCCCGACTGGGGAGGTTGGGGTGGCCGCTATGTCTATCGCCAGCCCCGTGGGGAGATGCACCCGATTTGGACGCAAGGCGGGGACGAGTTCTTTCGCACCAAGACTTCCCAGGACACGGTGAGGGGAGAGGACGGGAGGGAGTACACCTCAGACCAAGCTACGATTTGGCGCTGGCGCGAAGCCTACCAGAACGACTTCGCTGCCCGCATGGATTGGACGATCAAAGATTTTGCCCATGCCAATCACAATCCCGTCGTCGAGGTGAACGGGCAGGGTGGAACGGCGCCGATTGAAATCGAGGCTGAGCTCGGAAAGTCCATCGTTCTCGACGGGGGGCTCAGCAGCGACCCTGACCGCCAGCAGCTCCATTTCCAGTGGTTTGCCTATCCCGAGGCGGGTGGAACCGGGACCAATTTATCGGAGGTGAGGATCGATGGGCCAGACAGCTCAAAAGCTACCGTCACTCCCACGGTAGTCTGTCATCCGCCTTGGCTGCCAGGAGTCGTTCCCTGCAAAGGAGACGGCGTCGCGCACCTGATCCTGGCCGTGACTGACGACGGCACGCCGGCGTTGACCACGTATCGCAGGGTGATCTTGAACGTGCGCTCGGCGATTCACTGAACCAAAGAAAAAGCCCAGGACCATGGTCCTGGGCTGGGTTCAACCCGATCTAGCCGGCCACTTCCTCCAGCAGCTTGGCATCGATGTCGAAGTTGGAGTGCACATTCTGCACGTCGTCGTGCTCTTCGAGCGCCTCCACCAAACGGATCATCGTCGTCGCCTGCTGGCCTTCGAGCTTGATGTAGGTCTGTGGAATCATCGCGACTTCCGCGGACGCGGGAGTGATGCCAGCCTTCTTGACCGCTTCAACAACCCCTTCGAAGGAGGAAGGATCAGTCACCACTTCCCAATTCTCGCCATCGTCACGAAGATCGTCGGCACCGGCTTCGAGCACGATGTTCATCAAATCGTCTTCGCTCGCAGCGCTCTTTGGAACGACGATGTCGCCTTTTTTGTGAAACATCCACGAGACGGCCCCGGCTTCAGCCATATTGCCGCCGTTCTTACCGAAGGCGTGGCGGATTTCGCTCACGGTTCGATTCCGGTTATCGGTGTTGATGTCGAGCATCAGCGCCACTCCTCCCGGGCCGTAACCTTCGAGCGTGAACTCCTCGTAGGTGGCTCCGGGCAGTTCCCCGGTACCACGCTGCACTGCGCGCTTGATATTGTCGGCCGGCATGTTCTCAGCTTTGGCCGCGGCAATCGCTGTGCGCAGGCGCGGGTTGGAGTCCGGGTCCCCGCCCCCATTCTTGGCGGCGATTGTGATTTCCTTGATGAGGCGAGTGAAAATCTTGCCGCGCTTAGCGTCCAGTGCGCCCTTTTTGTGCTTAATTGTGGCCCATTTTGAATGGCCAGACATGGTTATACCCTCGCCTTCATCGAACTTGTGTGAGCCGGAAATCCGGCAAAATTGCGCTGATTCGGGATCAGGAATCGCCCGTTGGAGACGACCATGGGACGCCTCGCTTGCCTTGGAAACGAGCAGGCGAACTAAGATTATAGCACGCTCGATTTTACATTCCCTTCACAAACTTAAACCCTCGATTCTGTAATAATGCCCCGGTCTGAAAACCTTTGACCGATTGCGCGGGTGGCCGACTCCCGGCCCCGGTGCATCGAAAACATACTACGTAAGCCATGACTACACGGAGTGTACTCAGCGACTTAGTCTTGGCCGGATTCGTGTTGGCCGGCAGCATCTCTGCTGTCCAGGGCCAATCTCGCTGGCCGGCGCCGCGAAAGGAACCAATCGAGGTCCGGCTGATTGCGGTTGAGATTGCGTATCCTCGCACTTCGTTCTTCGCCAACGACGAAGTTCTCATCGCGGAACAGGAATTGGCCAAGAATGAATCTCGATTTGTGAAGTTGATCTACGATTTTCTTCCCTATCAGAACCCGCTTTCTTCCTTTGGCTTGAGCTATTCTCTGGTGCATCGGGTGCAGGCCATTCGCGATACCAGTTGCGACGAGACCTTATGGCAGGTGCGGGAATTGCAGCGCAAGGCGGGCAGTCCGAGTACCCAGTTCCGATACGCAGCCGACTCTCCCATAGCTGACCTGGAGCAGAGACAAGCCCGGTTGCGGTGCTTCCGGGTTACATCGGACGACTACGAAAACGCTTCCCGCCGGCCAACCAATCAAACTCCCTATTGAACTCGGTCGGCCCGGCGACGAATGCCGCGGTTCTTTCCCCGCAACCAGGCCGAAACCCTTGGGGCCCGTGTTCTGTGAGTCAGGATTCTGAGGTTTCGTTAAAGCTCTGCCCGCAATAGATCTGCCGTGGTCTCGCGCCGCCGGATGACCTTGGCCGTCTTGCCAGCGATCAGGATTTCCGCCGGGCGTGGGCGCGTGTTGTAGTTTGAGGCGAGCACCATCCCATAGGCGCCGGCGTCAAGGATGGCGAGCAGATCGCCTTCCTTGGTTACTGGCAGTTCGCGATCCCGCGCAAAAAAATCGCCGGACTCGCAGATTGGGCCGACAACATCCACGGTCTCATTTTCACCAGGGGTGAACGATGCGGGCGTGATTTGATGTTCGGCTTGGTAGAGCGAAGGTCGAATCAAATCGTTCATGGCCCCATCGACGATCACGAATTTTTTATCGCCGTTGGTCTTCCGGTACATTACGCGCGTGAGCAGCACGCCTGCCGGCCCCACGATGGCGCGGCCCGGCTCAAGCAGCAGCTTGACTCCAAGCCCATCTAACGGGGCAGCCACCGCATTGGAATACTCTGCAACCAGACTCGCGAAGTCCTCCGATCCGTCCCGGTAGTTGATTCCCATTCCGCCGCCGGCGTCCACAAACTGAATGTCATGCCCGTCTCGGCGAAGCTCGAGAACCAGCGCCGCCACGCGTTCCATGGCTGCACCGAAGGAGGAGAAGTCTCGTATTTGTGATCCGATGTGAGTGCTCACGCCAGCAGCTTGCAGGTACTTTGCTCTCGCCATTTGCCGGTAGAGTTCCCGTGCTTGAGCAATAGGCACACCGAACTTGTGCTTGTGCAGTCCGGTTGAAATATACGGATGGGTATCGGCGGGAACATCTGGATTCACCCGCAAAGCGACTCGCGCGTGCTTCTTGAGCCGCGTTGCAATACGAGCGAGCGAATCCAGCTCGGGTGCGCTCTCCAGGTTGAAAAGAAGGATGCCGGTTTTCAAAGCGGCTTCCATTTCGGCGACGCTTTTGCCGACGCCGGAGAAGACCACGGTCTTGCTGGCGGCTCGGCCCAGGCGAGCGACGCGCTGCAACTCGCCGCCGGAAACCACGTCAAACCCACAGCCGAGCGACGCCAGCAGCTTCAGGATTCCCAGATTGGAATTCGCCTTTACCGAATAACAGATTGCGTGGTTCTGTGCGGCAAAGGCTCGTTGAAACGCTTGTACGCGCTCGCGAATCATGCCCGCCGAGTAGACGTACAAAGGGGTACCGAACCGCTTGGCAAGGGTTTCAAGCGGCACACGCTCGCACAAGAGCTGGCGTGTCTTTCGGGCAAGGCTGTACTGGAAACCGGGAGGTCGATGATGAGGTTCGTTCACTTGCGCTTCGATGCACTCCCTTTCACTCGAATAGCGACGACCGTTTGATCATCGAAGGTTTCGACGCCTTTTGCGTGCTCAGCGGCGGCTTTGAATACCGATTTCACGATGGATTCGGCGGAATTTCCGGAACACTCGTTGATGATCTTTTCCAACCTGGTGCGGCCGAACAGATCGCCGGCTTTGTTTGTGGCGTCGAGGATGCCATCGCTAAAAAACACGAAAACATCGTCCGGCTCTGCCTGAAACGTGAATTCGTCGTACTCGGCGTCGTCGAATAAGCCGAGCGGCAGGCCCGTGGCCTCGATCAACTGCGTCTTGCCTTTGTGGCAATAGACAGGGCGGGGAAGACCCGAGTTGGAAACCTGCAGGGTGCGGTTTTCATCGTCCCAAACGGCATAAATCAGGGATACGAATTGCCCCTCAATGCGGCGCTCCGCCAGCGAGTAGTTCACCGCGGCAAGCATTTCCGCAGGACCCGGCTCCATGGGAGCGTGGGACCGCAGAATCCCGCTGACCAGGGCAGCATAGATGGCCGCCGGCGCGCCCTTGCCGCTGATGTCGCCGATCGCGAGCGCGAGGCGCGAGTTCGAGTACGAAAGAAAGTCGTACAGATCGCCGCCTATTGCGCGCGCGGGAGAGAACTTGGCCGCGATTTCCAGATTCCCGAGCTTGGGGCGCGACTGCGGCAACAGGCGAAATTGGAGTTCGCGCGCCATTGCTAGATCGCGTTCCAGCCGCTTCTCTTGTCGGGCAACCTGCTCATACAGGCGTGCATTTTCGATGGCGATGGCGATCTGCGCCGCTAGAGTCGTGATGGTGCGCTGGTGATCCTCGGTGAAGAACCCGCGCTTGGTGTGCTCAAGGTCGAGCACGCCAATGACGTTGTCTTTATAAATCAGCGGCACCGCCAATTCCGACCGTGTCTCTGGATTGGTCTCGATGTAGCGCGAATCCTTTTTCACATCGCGCACCAGCACGGCCTGTTTGTGCTGTGCGGCATAACCCACGAGACCTTCACCGACCGGAACATCGTGCTTCAACTGGATATTTTCCTGGAAGCGGAGAGAAAAGCGGTGTTGCAGAGTGCTGCCAGCGGAATCAAGCAGCAGGATGCTGAACATCTGGAAATCGATGAGCCGGCTGAGCAACTCGCCAACCCTCTTCAGGAGTTCATCGAGGTTCAGAATCGACGTCAACTCGCGGGCAATTTCGTTCAGCAGCAGCAGTGTGCGCGCCTGGCGGCTGATGCGCGTATACAGCCGGGCGTTCTCGATTCCGATCGCCATTCTGGAGGCAATCAGCATCAGCAACCGCTTGTGCTCTTCGGTGAAGTGGTCGGGTTGCGGCGACTCGATGTCGATCACCCCGATGACGCGATTCTTGACGATCAGCGGGACGGCCAGCTCAGAACGCACGTTCGGCAAAGCGGAGATGTAGCGCGGGTCCCCGGCCACGTCGTCGACAAGGATGGCTTCCCCTTTTTGGGCGGCAGCCCCGGTTACGCCCTCGCCCAGCTTGATGCGCAAACGATCGGCAATGTCTCGTTGATGGCCGACACTAAAACGAAAGTAGAGTTCCTGGGTCTTTTCGTTCAGCAGGAGGATCCCGAAGATCTCATAGTCGATGACTTTGCGCACCAGTTCCGCTACACGGCGCAGGGTCGTATCGAGATCAAGCGTGGTGTTGACCACGTCAGCCACTTCGAGAAGCAAGGGGTCTACGTGAGTCTGCACTTCTGATTTCGCGGCAGCCATTTCCACCGATTAATGATAGCAGCGTGAGTTGCGGAAAACGGAGAAGCGTCGAAAGCCCTGGGCGCGAGAGGCACGAAACTGTCCCTCCGCCCGCGAAGCCAATGTAAACAGCCCTCCCCGTCGGCTAGGCCCCGGGGGGAGTGACGCCCGGCAGTACCCGTATATCCGGCAAGTTGCGGTACTTTTCGCCGTAGTCGAGCCCATAGCCCACGACGAACTCGTCTGGAATCGTGAAGCCTACGTATTCAGCGGTTATCGCCAGCTTGCGACGGGACGGCTTGTCAAGCAGGACGGCAACACAAAAACGGCGGGGGTGGTGGCCAAGAAGCAGGCGCTTGAGGAAGCTCAAGGTCAAACCGGTGTCGAGAATGTCCTCCACCAGCACGACATTTTTGTCGCGCAGAGAGTGCTCAACATCTTTGGTGAGACGGACTTCTCCGGTAGAATCCCAGACGTTCTCCTGCTTCGGGCCGCGCGGATTTCCGTAGCTGGAGACACCGATGAAATCGTAAGTCGCGTCGAGTTGCACCTGGCGCACCAGATCGCTCAGGAAGATCGCCGCTCCCTTAAGGACGCCGACAAATAGCGCCGGTTCTTGCTTGAAATCGGAGGTGATTTGCTGCGCTAGCTCCCCGACGCGTTGGGCAATCTGGTCGCGGGAAATGAGCAGCTTGAGTTCGTCCACGGACGAACATCTTACGCTATCGACCGCGGGCGTTCGAGCAATTCCGGTTCACTGGCCACGGACCGGCCAACACCTGACCACCTGGGATCGTAATCGAGCGGACAAACTAGAATGTTCCAGTCACCGGAGAGAGGCAGAGAATGCAGCTGAATGGACTCAAAATTACCTGGCTTGGGCACGCCACTTTTCGCATTCAAACCCCTAAGGGGAAGACCGTTCTGATTGATCCCTGGGTCATGAATAACCCTAGCTGCCCGGAATCAGAAAAGGATCTGAAGTCGCTAGACGTGATGCTAATTACGCATGGCCATGGCGACCACATCGGAGACGCGGTTGAACTGGCGAAGAAACACAATCCCAAGGTTGTAGGGATTCCAGAACTATGCCGTTGGCTGGGGAGCAAAGGCGTCAATCATCTGGCCGAGATGAACAAAGGCGGAACCCAGCAGGTGGGAGATCTAAGGGTCACCATGGTGCATGCTGACCACTCCTGCGGTATTCAGGACGGCGATCAATTGGTTTACGGAGGCGAAGCTTGCGGTTACGTAATCGAGTTCGACAATGGCGTGAAGATCTACCACGCAGGTGATACGAATGTGTTTGGCGACATGGCAATCATTCGGGATTTGTATGCGCCGCAGATTGCCCTGCTGCCTATCGGCGATCACTACACCATGAGCCCGCGGGAAGCCGCTTATGCCTGCAATCTGCTGAAGCCACAAACAGTGATTCCCATGCACTTTGCGACCTTTCCCCTGCTCACCGGACGGCCCAGCGAGCTAAATAGGTTGGTGAACGACGTCGAGATCTGCGAAATGAAACCAGGGCAGACGATGAAGTGAGGCTTTGCGGATAGACCGGATGTTGCTCGGCACCAAAATGGAGCAGCAAGAAAAAAAGGCCTGAAAACCAGGCCTATGATATCCAAAAAAACAACTGCTTCACTTACCTGCAAGTAGGAGGCGAGCACCTAGGAAACAGGCCGCCTTCATTTAGTGTCGTGCTAACTGGAGCTGCCATTGCAAGGCAGGTGCAGGCCACGGCTACCACCAGGACCAAAGTCCTGACCGCACGTTTCATACACTTTCTCCTTACATGCGGGTCCCCTGGGAGCGGAAACCCTAGTGCCGGAATTATAACCCCGATGTCAAGTTACGAGTGGGAAGAAAATATGTCTGTTCCGTTTTTGGAACAAGCGTAGGAAGGAAGGATTTGTTACAGCCTAGGCGCGGGCCTTGTCGCTTTTGGAAAGGGCTTGATCCACCATGTGTTCGAACATGGGGATCAGCGAATCAGCATCTGCATCGGCAGGTTGAATCTCGGCAAGGGCTTCGTCCCATCTCTGTGGCACAAGAACTGGAACCAAATCCCGCCTGCGATTTCCCCACCCGTAGTAGAGCCACACCAGCAGACTCCCAATATACCCAATGAATACGCAGCATTGCATGCTGGGAGCGTTAATTCGTCCACCTGAAAACATTGCCAGAGTGACAAGTTCACTTGCGGAGGCAAGACCAAAGCCGAGGGCTATTCCGAAACTGAAGCGGCGCCAGTTTACCCCCAGGGTACCGCAGAAAGCGAGCAGGAAGATCACCAGGCCGCACTGAACAACCCGAACACATCTTTGAACCACAAGAATGCTCGTCAGGAGGGGATCTTCCCAGGATGGGCTAACCGCTACCAAGACAACGGAGACCAGCACCGTGATGACTGCGGCCCATTTGAACAGAGCGTGACCTAGATCTTGCAGGGCATGATAAGGCTTGAAAATGTCCAAGAAGATTTCATGAATGATTCTGAAGGCAAAGATAAGATTCAAGGCGGTCGACAGCCAATAAACATAGAAGTACGCTGATTGCCATGCAGAAAAATAGATGGGGAACTGAGCGCAGAAGATCACGATTTGCGCAACGATGTATACAAAAAAGGCCGGAAACTCTTTGTGCAGCTTGCGACGGTAAAGCAGCGCCGCAATCAAACCTTGGATGACGGTTTGACCTAACCAAAACGCAAGTAGTATTCGGGGGCTGGACATCGTTCTTACCTGCGACGCACGATTTGCGCCCTGTTATTGAGGAAAGTACCAGCTTCGTCACCATAGGCCAATGAACCGAGGTAACCATTGAAAGGTTACCTTCTAAACCCAAGGAAAAAGGGACATTGGTTCACTCAACGAAGAGAAAGTAACCGCTCGGCCACATCGAAGCGGGAATCGAGCCGCGCTTTTGTGCGGTTAGCACGAGGCTGTAATCGGTCGAACTAGGCAGGGTTTCAATGATGGATGGACCCGTTTTCAGCTGAAGGGTGGCCAGATGTTCCAGAAATCCGAACACATCCCCAACTCCTTCATATTCCTGGGAAACGAACGACAGACATACCCCCTGCTCTGCCATGAGCCAGGCAGCTGAGGCGGCAAGGGAAACCATATGTTCGTACTTTTCGCCAGAAAGCAGGCGGGGCGAAGGGTTGTCGAAAACGATCCGTAACCGGCGTTCGTCTTCCCGGGCGAATTCGCGAACCTTGAGGGCTCCGGATCTAGCCGTGGCCTTCCAATCCACATGGCGGGCCGAGTCTTCGGGAAGGTACTCTCGGATGCGATAGAGGTCGGAGCCTAAGCCCTTGAGGTAGGCCTCGCGCTTCCCGCTCACCACCGGGAGAAGCTCGACTACCTCTTGTGAGGTGGTCAGTTCCGGGTAGATCAGCACCTCGCGGGCGTGGGCGACACGGCGCGTCTTGGCCAGAAATGCAAAGGGAAAGCGCGTGGAAAGGCTGAAACGCTCCTGATAACTGCCGCGACGGCGAAACTTCAGCTTAACCTCCGCCTGCAGCTGGGTTCCAGGCGGAAGCAGCGGGAAGTAGGCAGACTGATGAAATACCCCTGATCCCGAATCGATAGAGACCCGCCGCAACTTCCGATCGGGGAGCTGAAGCCACTGTCTCTCGGGCGGACGCCAAGGGGGAACAGGAAACCGGGTTGCCACCCAGCTCCACTTCTTGCGTTCCCGGGCCGTGTCTGCCGGGATCGCGCTGATCGAAAGCGATGGCAGCCACTTACGTGGGTTACGCACATTGATTGTTCCGTACACCTCGGCGTTGGCGAAGATGTGCTCGGGCACCTTGAGCTCAAGCTGCAGACCACGCAAACAAACACTGGAAGCAATGCCCGACACCAGGATGGCGGAAAGCAAGATCGCGACAATGATGTAGAGCAGGTTGTTTCCGGTATTCAGGGCCGCGATCCCGATGATAAGGACGATGCCGACATAGATGGCACCGGAGCGAGTCACCTCGAAATCTAATGCTTCCCGGACCCGCGTGGCTTCAACCCGGCGGGCGAGATACGGGACTGTGGCGAGGCCGACCAAGGTGGCCAGTAAAAGAGCGATTGAGGCCAGAATGACTGTGGCTAGTACGTTTCCAGAGTCCCGGGACGCGGTCGAAAAGATCGCGGCCGCAAAGGCCAAGGCCAGACCGAAAGCCGCCGCCAAAAAGCGCAGCCAGGCCGCGGAACCTCCGCGGCTCATCCAGAGAAAGAGTCCACGCAGCCTTCGGGCAGAGCGCGAATTGGCATAGATGCTTTGCAAAACTAATCCGAGCCTAGCATCGAAGCGGGGTTGTGTCAGGTTACTTCCCGGCGAGAAGACTCCTTGAGGAACCGGCTTACCACAGAGACGAACTCCTCTGGGCACTCTTCGTAGGGAAGGTGACCGGCACCTTGCAGGATCACCAGCCGGCTGTTCCTTAGCCGGCTGGCCAGCATTTCGGCGGATGCTAGGTCGACGACCCGGTCCTTGCTTCCCCAGACCAGCAGGACGGGAATCTCGGAAAGGCTGGGCAGCAGGCTTTCTAGCTCCGCCATGTCCGCATGCCATCCTTGGGTAATTGCGACGGCGTGTTCAAGGACCCCGATTCGCATGAGCGGGAGGGAGTAGCCCCGCAAGGTCTCGCTTCCAAGGCGGCGAGGATCGCCATACATTCTGCGAATTGCAAACCGGTGGAGCGGGCGTACTTTGCGGGCAATAACCGGAAAGCTGCGAGCGATGGCGGGATGGCGCAACAGAGCCAGCCGCTTCCGTCCAATACGGGACCAGGGATTCGCAGGCGACACCAAGGTCAGAGTACGAATGCGCTCGGGATGCTTTGCAGCAAGAAATAGGGCGATGGCCCCGCCATAAGAGCTACCTACCAAATCGCAGGAGGCAATTCTTCCGATATCGAGAAACGCCAGCAGCCTCTCCGCCGCGGCGGGCAGGCGTGGATCAAGTGCCCGGGAACACTCGGAGAATCCTGAGCCGGGCATGTCTAAGGCGTAAACCTCCCTTCCCGTGGCGAGGCCATCCATGACGTGCCTCCAACTGAAGGAGTATCCGAGCAGCCCATGGACCAGAACCATGGCCGGGCCACAGCCGCACCGCTGAAAACGAAGGGTGAGTCCCGCCAATCGCCGATTCTCTGAAGCTGGATTCAATCTTGTTGCGCCGCCTTCCCACTATTAAAGCCCGAGACCTATCACACTATCCTTGACAAGAGTTCCTGATCAAAAAATCCCGCTGGACAACTTTTCTCGATGTGCTTGAATTCTATGTATGCAGATATCGCCTCTGTCGCTTCTTGTAAAGGGGAGCTTCGGCTCCCCCCTTTTTCTTGCGGGTTTTTGAGGATTACCCATGTGTAACCAGAAGCGCAGCATGGACTTACTGAATATCAGAGATATCTTCCAAAAAACATAACCGATCCGCGTCGAGGATTCTATAATTTGATAAATGGCTCAGCGTGTGGGACTTATGAGGTGGCAACAGGGGAACGCGTTGGCACCCAAAGTGCATTGATGCCGGTTGGGGGCCTATCGGCAGCCAATCGATTTTTCGATGAACCGGGATTTCCAAATTCGATTCACGGCCGGGTTCCTGGTTTTGCTGACGGCTGCTGCCGTGACGCTTGCGTGGATCAACTTCCGCAAAGAGCGCCAGTTCGTCGCGCCTTACGACGGGGTGTGGTGGGTTGAGCGCGAAGGCAAGATCGTCGCCGAAAGGGTAGATGCCAAGGGGCCGGGCGCGCAGGCCGGCATTAAACGCGGGGACCGCGTGGTGGCGATTGACTCCCGCCCGGTGACCTCGATCGCGGTACTTGTCTCCCAGATGTATCACGACGGGACATGGTCGAAGCCCAACTACACACTCGAGCGCGGCCAATTTACCTTCGATGCTTCGCCCATTCTGTCCCCAAGCGACAGGAACTCGAATGCATGGTTGCGGCTGATTGCATTGATTTATCTTGCGATCGGGCTCTACGTTTTGTTCCGCCGCTGGACCGCCCCCGGCTCGACACATTTCTACGTCTTCTGCGTAACGTCGTTCGTATTGTTCGCCTTCCATTACACCGGTAAGCTGAACGCGTTTGATTGGACGATCTGGTGGGGCAATGTCGCGGCCTCGCTACTGCAGCCTGCGATTTTCCTGCATTTTGCCCTGACCTTCCCCGAAGACCACGTGGTCCTCAAGAAGCGCCGGTGGCTCGCGCCAATGGTTTACGCGCCGGGCCTGGCTCTTTTGGGTTTTCACATGGTGGCGAAGCTGTTTTCGCGGGCGAGTGAGATGTTGCGGTGGCGGATGGACAGCCTGGATCTGGCGTATTTCGTGATCTACTTCACGGCTGCCGCCATGGTGTTTTTGTACAGTTATCGGCACGCCGATCGGCCGATCCTGCGGCAGCAGCTGAAGTGGGTGACGCGGGGAACGATTCTCGCCATCGCGCCTTATACGCTGTTCTATGCCATTCCCTACACCCTAGGTCTCAGCGGCATCAAGAGTTCTGTTCTGTTCCTGGGTGTTTTGCCGCTGACCTTTGCCTATGCCATCGTTCGCTACCGCCTGATGGACGTTGACCTGATTTTCAAGCGCGGGATGGCATACGCCCTTGCGGCCGCCACCATCGCGTGCGCATATTTCACGGTCGTTGCTCTTGTAGGGGTGTTCGTAAATACCCGTGTCCCGGGCGCAGGTACGACCGCCGGACTGGTGCTTGCGATTGCGGTGACGGCGTTGCTGTTCGAGCCGCTGCGCAACTGGATACAAGGTCGCATAGACCGCCAGTTCTACCGTCAGCGTTACGACTATCGCCACACATTGATTGAGTTCGGCCGCGAGCTGAATGCCGAAACCGATCTCGATAAGATGCTGACCGCCGTGGTCGATCAGCTGTCGCGCACCTTATTGGTGGATCGCATGGCGATTTTGCTTGCGGGCGAGCAGGAAAAGTTCCTCCTGGCGAAGTCGTTCGGGATTCAGCAGACCGGCCAGCTTGATCTGAGTTTTTTGAGCGCGCCGCGACCGGAGAACGTCGAAGGGCACCTGTTCTTCGAGAACACGCACAACGTTCCTCGTGAAAGCCACGGAGCGCAGGAAACCATCGCGCGGCTCGATCTGAACTACTACATCCCTTGCCGGGCCCAAAAACACACGATTGCCGTTTTAGCCCTCGGCAAGACCGTCGAAGGCGACTTTCTTTCCAGTGAAGACGTCGAGCTGCTCGAGACGCTGGCCGGATACCTTGCAATCGCCATCCAGAATGCTCGCCTCTACGCTTCCCTCGAACAAAAGATTGCGCAATACGAACGCCTCAAGGATTTCAACGAGAACATCGTCGAATCGATCAACGTTGGAGTGCTAGCGGTCGATCTCGAGGACCGCATTGAGTCGTGGAATTCGCAGATGGAAGTAATGTATGCGCTGCCGCGCTGGCAAGCGCTGACGCGTCCACTGGGAGAGATCTTCTCCGGGCCGTTCGCGCAGGAGTTTTACCGGCTCCGGCAAAGCCCAGGCATCCACAATCTTTACAAGTTCCGATTGGCGACTCCGACTGGCGAGACGCGCATTGTGAACGTTGCCATCGCACCGCTGGTCACCAAGAAGTTCAGTGTGGTGGGACGGCTGATCATCATGGATGACATCACTGAGCGGGTGGAACTGGAGGCGCAACTCTCGCAGTCCGACAAGCTGTCGTCGATCGGCCTGCTGGCGGCCGGGGTGGCGCACGAGGTCAATACTCCGCTGGCGGTGATTTCCTCCTATGCTCAACTGCTTTCCAAGCAGCTTCAGGGGGACGAGCAGAGGAGCGCACTGCTAGACAAGATCACGCGGCAGACCTTCCGCGCCTCGGAGATCGTCAACAATCTGCTGAATTTCTCACGCACCAGCGCCGCCGAATTTACCGAAGTGGACGTCAACAAAGTCATCCTCGATACCCTGAATCTGATGGAACACCAGTTCAAGACGACGAAGATCAAAGTGCAGGACGAATTGACGCCACAGTTGCCGGCGATCCAGGGGAACGCCGGGCGGCTTCAGCAGGTGTTTCTTAACCTTTTCCTGAATGCAAAAGATGCGATGCCCGGCGGCGGTACGCTGAAGATTGCAACCTATAACGGCGATGGCATCGGCGTCGTTGTCTCCGACAGCGGCAGCGGAATCGCGCAAGAGCATATTCAGCGTATCTACGATCCTTTCTTTACGACGAAAACATCTGCACAAGAGGGACAACGGCGGGGAACTGGTCTTGGTCTGTCAGTCACGTACGGAATTATCCAGGAGCATGCCGGCAAGATTCGCGTAGAGAGCGCTCCTGATGAAGGGACAACCTTCTATCTTCAATTCCCATTGATCCGGAAGGCCGTAAATGTCTGAGGCGGCTGTCATCTCTCGGGGCGCGGGCACCGGCTTCATGTCGGGGCAGGGAAACGTGCTGATCATTGATGATGAGGCGGCCATACGCGAGTCACTGCAGACGCTGCTGGAACTCGAAGGGTATGGCGTGGGCACCGCCGCTAGCGGAGAGGAGGGACTGGCCAGACTCGGCGACCGTCCCTTTGACCTGGTGCTCCTTGATTTGGCGCTTCCCGACCGCAACGGGATTGATTTGCTGCCGGAAATTCGCGGTATCGATCCTCAACTTTCAATCATCATGATCACCGCCTACGGCACCGTAGAGGATGCCGTGCGGGCGATGCAGTCGGGCGCCACGAATTTCCTGCAAAAACCATGGGACAACGAAAAGCTGCTAGCGGACGTGCGCGCGGCAGTTGCCCGGCGCAAAGCAGAAGAAGAAAACATACAGCTGAAGCGCGCGCTCAAGCAGCGCTACAACTTCGAGAGCATCGTGGGGAAGAGCGAACCGATGCTCAAGATTTTCGATCTAGTGGGACAGGTCGCACAGAGCCGTTCGACGGTTTTGCTGCAAGGCGAAAGTGGCACCGGAAAAGAACTGATCGCGAAGGCCTTGCACTTGAATTCACCCAGGCGTGACCGTCCCTTCGTGCCGGTGAACACCGGTTCGATGCCGGCAGATCTATTGGAATCCACCCTCTTCGGGCACGTGAAAGGCGCGTTTACCAGCGCCATCGCGTCGAAGAAGGGGCTGTTCGAGATTGCCGATCGCGGCACGTTGTTCCTCGATGAAATTGGTAGCATGGGCCTTGAAACCCAGGCCAAGATCCTTCGCGTCCTGCAGGACCGCAAGTTTATGCACCTGGGGGGAGTGCATGAGATCCAGGTGGACGTCCGAATTATCGCGGCCACGAATGTAGATTTGCGCCAATTGGTGCGGGAAGGGAAATTCCGCGAGGACCTTTTTTATCGGCTGAACGTCATTACCATCGATTTGCCGGCCCTGCGGCAGCGGAAAGAAGATATCCCATTGCTGGTGGACTTCTTCCTGCGTAAATACTCTGACGAAAATCAACAAGCACAGCGTCGAATCACGCCCGAAGCCCTGCGTCCCTTAATCAACTACTCCTGGCCGGGGAACGTCCGCGAATTGGAGAACGTCATGGAGCGCGGCGTGGTGCTCTCGTCCTCTACTGAGATCGGGCCGGACCTCCTTCCCGATCACATCGCGGGTCGCGGGGCGACTCTGCCGATCATGGAAACCCGCGCGGACGCTTCGCTGTTCGAGGTGATGGAAGAGTGCGAACGCCAGATCATCGTCGCCATGCTCGAAAAATGCGGATGGAACCAGACCGAAGCTGCCGACCGTTTTCACATCCCTCTTTCCACGCTCAACCAGAAAATCAAGCGGCTGAACATCGAGATCAAAAAGAAGGGCAGAGAATAAGAGCCGCGAGCCCTGCTCGCGCCGCAGGTTCCGCTCTCCTTTTGCATCTGCTCATCACTCCTGGCTCTCTGCTATATTCCCTCTGATGGATATCGAGCTCATCTCGCCGAGCGACTGGCTCAAACAGCAGGTTAAGGCGGTTCAGGATTATGCGTTCATTGCGGTCCGCTCGATTACGAACCTATTCACTGCCCCACGCTACCTCGCGGATACTACCCAACAGGCCGACCTAATTGGCTGGGGGTCTTTGCCCATCATTGCACTCACGGGATTTTTCACGGGAGCGGCGCTGGCGCAGAACAGCGGCAGCACCCTCCAACGCTTCGGCTCCGTGACCCTGATTGGACAACTCGTGTCGCTCGGGATGGTACGGGAACTGGGGCCGGTCATCACGGGTCTGATGGTTGCCGGCAGAAACGCCTCCGGCATGGCAAGCGAACTCGGCTCGATGGTCGTAACCGAGCAGATCGATGCCATGCGCGCATTGGGCACCGATCCTATGAGAAAGCTGGTGACGCCGCGCGTGGTCTCAACGGTCACCATGTTGTTCTTTCTCACCATCATCTCCGATGCCTTGGGCCTGGCAGGGGGCGGAGTGGCGTCGTCCCTGTTTTTCGGAGTGGATGCCCACCAGTATTGGAGCACGGCGTGGCAGATTCTGGTTTTGCAGGATGTCTTTATGGGACTGGCTAAGCCGGTGCTATTTGGCTTCATCATCGCCACGATCGGCTGCTACTACGGCATAACCGCGCGGGGTGGAACGCAGGGAGTGGGCAGGGCCACCACGCAGGCAGTGGTCGCCTCCTCCATCCTTATTATTACCGTGGACTTCTTCGTGACGCGGCTTTCAATGAGTCTTTTTGGTCAGTGACACCTTCTTATGGCGACGCCCCCATCCCTGCTTGAGCAGACAGTTCAGGAAAGGCCCACGGCAGAAATCACGGTGCGGTTCGAAAACGTTTCTATCGCGTTCGAGGACAAGATTGTGTTCGACGGGATCTCGTTCGAACTTCGGCACGGAGAAACCAAAGCCATTTTTGGTGTGGCAGGGTCGGGAAAGAGCACCTTGTTGAAACTTGCTCTGGGCCTTTTGAAGCCCGATTCAGGACGCATCTTCGTCCTGGGAGAAGAAGTGACCGCGATGAGCGAGGACCAACTCTTCGACCTTCGCCGTCGCGTGGGGATCGTCTTCCAGGAGAGCGCGTTATTCGACTCGTTGACCGTACGCGAGAACGTGGCTTTCCGATTGTACGAGGAAGGCAAGGTGCCGGAAGAAGAGATCGATGAGCGCGTGCGCGAGGCACTGAGCTTTGTGGAACTTGAGCACACGGTGGACTTGTACCCCTCCGAATTGTCGGGGGGGATGCGGCGCCGAGTGTCGATTGCGCGGACGATCATCACCCATCCGGAAGTACTCCTGTATGATTCGCCGACCGGAGGGCTTGATCCGGTGACTTCGAACACGATCATAGAACTGGTGGTGAAGCAGCGGGACATTTACAAGGTCAGCTCGCTGCTGGTGACGCATCGCCTGCAGGACGCGTTCACCATGGCGACCCATCATTTTGACCGCACAGAGAACAAGATGGTTCCCCTGCCGCCGCACGCTCGCACAGAAGTACCATTCAGCTTCCTTATTCTTCGGGATGGGCACATTATCTTCGACGGAGATCTTAACGAACTGCGCGAGACCAGGGACGAGTACATCCGGGAATATATCTCCTGAGCCCCTTGCTTCGAATTCCTCCCGACCTCAGGCCTTGGCTGCACGTGCCCGCATTGACTCGGCGCGCTTTGCCATCATCTGCATTTTTTCTCGCCCTTCCTTGCTTCGAGTAGCTAGCTTCTCAATGCGAGCGTAGAGATAGGGAGTGTTCCCTTGTTGACGAACGTCCTTCAGGAAAGGCTGCAGCTTCGCGAAAACGAACCACATTTCTGTGCCGCTATCGACGAAGAGGTCCTCGTTCAATGCCCCGCGCAACACAAAGGACGCTGCCATGTCCCAGTAGCCGCTCACTTGGCGGAACCATGCGTTCTCCTGCGTCCCTCCTCCCTGAACGACCTTCAGGATCTCCTCGGCGGTGTTTGGCCACCATCCGGCGAACCATGCGCGTGCCTTGCGCATCTCCTCTTCCCGGCGAAGATCGTATAGTTGCATGATGAGTTGGGCGTCTTGTGCGGTAGGTGTCTTCGGCATGGGAGAGTCTCCTAATGTTTTCTGGGATGCGATTCCGAAAGAAGCAGCGCCGCAATGGCTTTCGGAAGTTTGGGAATCCTAGTTGGACTGCGTAAGGCAAACCGGGCTTCAGTGGTTAAGGGCTGGGACAATCCTCAACGAAATGCCTGCTACGACTGAGGAACAGCATTCTCATTCGGCCGCTCGTAATTGCACTCCTTGTTTGGGCATGTGATCACCGGTCCTGACTTCAAATACTTTTCAGTCAGGTACTCGTTGCTGCAGCTCGGGCACTTTGCCGCGATCGGCTTGTTGGCCGAGGTGAACTTGCACTTCGGGTAATTGCTGCACCCGTAGAAGGTATTGCCCTTGCGCGCTTTCTTTTCGACGAGGTCGCCGTCTTTGCACAGAGGGCACTTCACACCAATATAGTTCTGCTTCACGTACTTGCAGTCTGGATATCCGCTGCACGAGGTGAACTCTCCGTAACGCCCGTGGCGGATCACCATGTTGCGTCCGCACTTGGGGCAGGTTTCTTCCAGAGCGATGTCAGGAACCCTCTTACCCTGATCGAGTCGGCGCGTGGTTTTGCAGTCCGGATACCCCGTGCAGGCCATGAACTGTCCAAATCGCCCGCGCTTGAGCACCATCACCCGTCCGCAGTTTTCGCAGTATTCCTCCTGCGAGGTTTCCTGCATGTCGGCGGAGTCGAGGTCCGGCAGGTTAATCGGGTTTTCCTTGGTGAATGTACAGCTATTCGGGTCCTCTTTGTCATAGGAGCTACAGGCGTAGAACGATCCATGCTTGCCCCACTTGATCACCAGGGGAGAGCCGCAGCGCTCACACTTCTCGTCGGTCGGCTTCTCCATCCGCTTGATGTTCTCCATGTGCTTCTGGGCATAACGGAGATCTTTCTCAAACTTCTTGTAGAAGTCGGCGAGTGCCTGGGTCCAGCCTTCCTTGCCTTCCTCAATTTCGTCGAGTTCTTCCTCCAGGCGTGCGGTGTACTGAACATCGAAAATATCGGTGAAGTTTTCGACCAGAAGATCGGTGACAACCAACCCAATTTCGGTGGGCACAAATTTGCCGCCGAGTTTTTGTACGTACTGCCGTTCCTGAATCGTGCTGAGAATCGCCGAATACGTTGACGGTCGTCCGATTCCGCGCTCTTCGAGTTCTTTCACGAGCGACGCTTCGTTGTAGCGCGGGGGCGGCTCGGTAAAGTGCTGTTCCGGGTTGAGAGAGCGTAGCGTGAGCCTCTGGCCGGCTTCGAGTGCCGGCAGCTTGTGTTTCAGTTCCTCGTCTTCCTCATCTTTGCCTTCCTTGGACTCCTCGTAAACCTTGAGAAAACCGTCAAATTTCAGCACCGACCCAGTCACCCGGAACCAGAAGCCGTCATTGCCGGACTTAGCGTCGATATCAACTGTGGTTTGATCGAAAACCGCAGGTGTAATTTGCGAAGCCACGAACCGCTGCCAGATCAGTTTGTAAACCTTGAACTCGTCTTCTTTTAAATATTGTTTGACCTGATCCGGATGGCGCACCGCCGAAGTTGGGCGAATGGCTTCGTGTGCCGCTTGCGCTTCCTTTTTCTCCTTGTAGGTGTTGGGAGACTGCGGCAGGTAATCCGGGCCGTAGCTGGAGCCGACGTACTCGCGCACTTCTGTCAGCGCTTCGGGAGCGACGCGGGTCGAATCGGTACGCATATAAGTAATGAGACCGACCAAGCCTTCATCGCCAAGTTCCACGCCTTCGTAAAGCCGCTGGGCGATCATCATCGTGCGTTTCACGCTGAAACGCAGCTTGCGGGATGCGTCCTGCTGCAGTTTGCTGGTCGTGAATGGCGGTGTAGGATTGCGCCGCCGCTCTTTTCTCTCGACCGAACGAACGCTCCAAGCCGCGTTGTCTAGCGCCGAGGTGATTTTCTTTGATTCCTCTTCGTTCGGAATCTCAATTTTCTCTTCGCCCTTGCCGAGGAAGCGTGCATCGAAGGCCGGCGGCTTGGGTCCGGCAAGATGTGCGTCGATCGTCCAGTATTCCTTCTTCTCGAAGGCCTTGATCTCGCGTTCGCGCTCTACGATCAGGCGAAGAGCCACGGTCTGCACCCGACCAGCGGAAAGCCCGCGGCGAACCTTGTCCCAAAGCAATGGGGAGACTTGATATCCGACGATGCGGTCGAGCACTCGGCGCGCTTGCTGGGCATCGACCAAGTGGCGATCGATGTCACGAGGTCGTTCAAAAGCTTCTTTCACCGCACGCTGGGTAATTTCATTGAAGGTGACGCGACGAATGCGCTCATTGCCGTTGTCCTCACCCTTTTTCTTCTTCTTTTTCCGCTTGGCTCCGTCGCCAAGTTCTTCTGCGAGATGCGCGGCGATAGCCTCGCCTTCCCGGTCGGGGTCGGGGGCGAGATAGATCGTGTCCACACCGCTGGCAAGCTTTTTCAGCTTGGCAACAACCTTTTCTTTTCCGGGGATGACAATGTATTCGGTTTCGAAATCGTTATCGATGTCGACACCCAGAGTGCTCTTGGGCAGGTCTTTGACATGGCCGAGCGAGGCCTCTACCGTGAATCCCTTCCCCAGGTATTTCTGAATTGTTTTCGCCTTAGCCGGCGATTCGACGATGACTAAGCCTTTTGCCAATGGATCCTCGGTTTCAGGTATTGCTTTTGAAGCTAGCACGAATGGGACAAAACTGTCAGCTGTCAGCTCTCCGGTGTCAGTTACCTGGCGGCCTCCTGGTAGCGAAGGCTATGATTTGCTCCACCTGATGCCTCGGCCGAAGGCCGACCGCGGGGTCGTTCGAAGAACCTTCAGGCCACCGTCAGGCAACGGTCGCAACAACCAGCCAGTCCATCCCGACAATTGTTGGTTCGGAAAACAGCTCCCCGCTTGAGACAGATCTTCGCGACGTTGTAGACATTCGGCTTTCGGCACCATGAAAGCCTGCTCCCTCCTGCCGTTCCAGATTCCTCGAATAATGATGCAGCTAGGCCTACCTTAGATTCAGGGGCCGCCGGGCGGCCAGCGCAAGTTGCACATCTGCGGGGAGTTCCTTATGTTGCGGAAGGATCCCGCGAGATGCTGGGTGCCGAGAACCGCAACCTCAATCACTGCCCCCGCTCCGTGTTCCTGGAGCGCAGTAGGCGTCATGCTCTTCGGCATGCCTCCAGTGCGCAGCCCAATGGCCAGGCCCTGACTTCTCCTCTGGATGTTAGAATTTTTTGCTGAGCTTCTAGCCCGCAAGTGTCTAGTAACGAGCAAACAAAGCACAACGACTGTTTCCGAGGCGGCTATCAGGAAAAGTCGGTTCGTGTTTTCCACCTGGAGTGATGGATTGTCAAAGCTAAGATCGACCAGCTAGAACCTGTTCTCTCATGCGCATCTCTGCCATCTCCTACCTTAATACTGCGCCTCTGATGTGGGATTTCGAGCACGAGCCTGCCATCCCAGATTTCGAGATTTCCTATACCGTGCCTTCGCAATGCGCGGCCGAGTTGGCAGCCGGAACCGCCGACATTGGCATCATCCCTGCCGCCGCCTACGCCACCATCCCCAATCTAATGATCGTTCCCGGAGTGGCGATCGCATCCAAGCAGCCGGTGCGCTCGATCCTTTTGGTCAGTCGCATGCCAATGGATGAGATCAAGACGATCGCACTCGACAATTCTTCTCTAACCTCGGTGGCGCTGACGCGGGTATTGTTCGAAAAATTCTGGGGAGGGCAGAGAAGGTTCACTTCCTCTGCCCCCCAACTTGAGTCCATGCTTGCCGGCAATGACGCTGCGTTGCTCATTGGCGATCCCGCCCTGCAGGTCGATCGCGCAAAATATCGGACTTGGGACCTCGCGGAGGAGTGGATTCGCTTTACCGGGAAGCCGTTTGTGTTCGCCTTCTGGGCGGTGCGCCAGGAGGTGCTGAGCCGTTCGTCACTAGATTTGTGCGCCGTCTTTAACAAATCTCGCGACCACGGTTTAGAACCAAACCATGTTGCACAAATTGTTCATGCCTGGTCATCCAAGCTAGGCATCAGCGAACAGACCGCGCGCGACTACCTTACAGACAGCATCCATTTCCACTTGGATGATGATTGCCTGGACGGGCTGCGCCTGTTTTATGCCTACGCCCACCGCTACGGCATCCTACCTGCAATCCCGAGACTCTCCTTTGTGGAAGCTCAAGTCTCGCAGTGATCTGCCTTCGGGGCGGGTTCGGTACCACTCCCGGCCCGCAAACCGCCTCTAAACGAGGATGCTGCTGCCCCCGTTTTCACTTTCGGGCACAATGCTGATCTGGCGATGGGTGCTGCGCCTGCGTGGCCCGGGGCTCGTACTGCTCGGGATAGCGGACAACTCCGCCATCCCACTCACCGGCAGCATGGACGTTATCACCATCTGGTTGTCTGCCAGCGATCGCCGGTTGTGGCCGTACTATGCGTTGATGGCGACCGTTGGTGCAGTGCTCGGCGGCTATCTGACGTATGCAATCGCGCTGAAGGGGGGCAAGCAGGCGATCGAGCATAAGCTCAGTGAAGCCAAAGCAGAGAAGATCCTCCGCCGGTTCCAGAAGTGGGGCTTCCGAGCCGTCTTGGTGGCGGCCATATTGCCGCCGCCTTTTCCTATTGTTCCCGTACTCCTGGCCGCGGGCGTAGCCCAGTATCCCCGTAACAAGTTTTTAGCCGCCCTGGCACTGGGACGTGCAGGGCGGTACACGCTCGTGGCGGGTCTCGGAGCTCTCTACGGGAATGCGATTCTTGCTTTCTTTTCCGCCTACTACAAGCCCGCAGCCCTGATCCTTGCGGCACTGGCCGGCGTTGGCGCCACATTGACGCTGATAAAGTATCTACGCTCGCGCCACAAACACGACCGCGCCGCCGCGAGCAAGCCGCAGCATAAGACGGCCTGACAACAATCCCCCCTTCAGCATCTCCGTTGGCCAGTTGCTCATCCCCGGGCTTGGGTGGCATGAAGCCAGGGCCATGTCGAGTTACCTCGGTTACCTTACAGCGCGCCTCCCATTCGCTAAGCTGGATGGATCACGAGAGGTGTGGTGTGAAGAAACCAAAGTTTGTAGTTTCGCTGACAACTCGCGACAACGACTATCAACAGGAGCAGGCATGGTCGGCACAACAAGCTGCCGCTAAAGCAGGGGTTGAGATCGAATTGCTGTACGCCGATAACGACGCCGTGCTGCAGAGTCAGCAACTACTGAAGGTCATCCAATCGAGTCCGGAGTCCCGGCCGGCCGGCATTATTTTTGAGCCGGTGGGCGGAACGGCGATGCCGCAAGTGGCCAAAGCCGCGATCGCTGCCGCCATTGGATGGGTTGTGCTCAATCGCGATGTGGAGTATCTCGCGGAGCTGCGCCGAGGCTCCAAAGTTCCAGCCTTTTCGATCACATCCGATCACACCGAGATCGGACGCATCCAGGGCAGACAGATCGCCGCGTTATTGCCGAACGGTGGTTCGATCCTGTTAGTCCATGGCCCGGCTGACAGCTTGGCTGCCAAGCAGCGCGCCACGGGGATGCAGGAAGCCAAGCCTGCGAATGTGCAGGTAAAAATGATTAAAGCGAATTGGACCGAGGCCAGTGCACACAAAGCGGTCAGCGCGTGGCTGAAGCTTGCGACGTCGCAGCAAAGTGGGCACGATGCGGTTTGCGCACATGACGACTCCATGGCGCTCGGCGCGCGAAAAGCATTTCAGGAGATTCCAGATATGGCATTGCGCAGCCGCTGGCTGGCCCTGCCAGTCCTCGGAATTGACGGCATGCCGAAGACTGGACAGAACGATGTCCGCCGCGGAACGCTCGCGGCGACAGTCATTGTGCCAACCAATGCTGGAACCGGCATTGAGATGCTGGCGCGGGCCTTAAGCAGCGGACAGAATCCGCCGGAGACGACAATCACTGAAGCGCAGTCGTTTCCTTCGCTGGATGAGTTATCCCGAAGGCAAAATCTGAAAGCCAAAGCTTCCGGAGCACACTAATTCGCACACACAACCAGCTTAGAGGGATGCGCCGCCCGGTTCGGGGTTCTCGGGTTGTGCGGTCCCTTTTTTGATTGCATCGTCCAGAAGTCGCCTCATTTCCTGGATGGCTTTCTCAGCAAGCTCACCTTGTTGGCGGCCGAGTTCTCCTTGCTGTTGACCTAACTTGCCTTGCTTCTCCCCCAAAACCCCCATTTCGTCGCCAAGCTTTCCTTGCTCCTCGCCCGCGTGAGACTGGATCTCTCCAATTCTGCTTTGCAGCCGGCCGATTTCGGATTGGATTCTACCGATCTGTTCCACCGTGGCATCGGGGCCAAGCTGCTTCATTTCCGCTTTCAGTTTGTCGAGTTCGGCGGAAATGTCGGGGACTTTCACACGCACAGCTTCCATGCGGGCTCCGAGTTCTTGCTGCTGTTTGCCTAACACTTCCTGTTGTTTTCCAAGCTCTGCTTGTTTTTTCCCGAGTTCTTCTTGTGGAGCCCACAGCTGGCGGGCCCGATCTACGGTCGCCTGGTCGCGAATGATGTAGGATTTTTCATCCCTTTGGAACCAGATGAAGTCGCCAGGGATCCGTTGCTTCAACCTCTCGGCGTGCCGTGCATCCTGGCCGGAGCCGGACATGGTGAACGCATCGGTTTTACCGGAGACAATTACGAAGCGTTGCTCATCGTCATCGCCGTACCTATAGGAGAAGCCATGATGGTGATTTTCGGCGAAAACTCGATCCTCCGGCGCCTCAGGCGTTCCAGGGGACCGAGGTGCCGCTGTCGCCGCTGGGGTGGCAGGGGCTGACGACATGGCAGGGCCGGGAGCGGGTGCAGAACTTGTAGGAGCAGCTGGAGCAGCAGCCCCCGATTGAGGAGTGCCGCTGCTTGCGCCAGACTGACTGGGGCCGGCGGGCCGGCTGGCGGCCACCAGAAGCGAAGCGGGAATTGTTACCGCCAGAACCACAACGAGTGTGGATTTGTTTGTGCGCATCTTCGTATCTCCTCTCCACGCAAGAATTTTTTCCAATCGCTTCTCCGCCCGGCTCGAACTGGCCATCGCGACACCTTGCCACCGAATACGGCCCGGTGTCCCCCGGAGATTTTCAAGGAATCCCAAGAGCATCCGTGCGTAACGGTTTTGATCGGCCCCGCGAGACAACACCTCCTCATCGCTCGCTTGTTCTGCAAGCTCGATGATGTGGCGATTCAGCCACCATGCCAGAGGGCTGAACCAGAAGATGGCGCGATGGAGCAGGGAAGCGGATTGCGACAAGCAGTCGCGCCTCGCCACATGGGACATCTCGTGGGTAAGTACGCCGGTTAGTCTGTCGTTGTCCCACTGGCGCCAGGAGCTAGGCAAAATGATTGTGGGAGTAAAGATGCCGACCGTCAGCGGTACCGAAGCGGATCGTGATTCGCGGACTTGCGGCAGGGGGGGCCGGCGGGACAGATAGGGTCGCAAGGCAAGGCGCTGGGTCACGCGTGGATCATCAATGGGGATCGAGGATCGGACCAAGCCCCGGGCAAATGCTATGCCAATGACCAACCTGGCCAGCAACAGCAACGCGATCGCGAAATAGGTGCACACCCCGACCATAGCCCACGGCACCGAAGCCGCCCATGCGCTCCAGGAAAAGTGTTCCATTTGCCCCATGTGGTTCGTCATCTCGTGCGATGGGGCAGAGTCGGTCGCCGACCTGATCTCTTCCGCGTGGATTGTGAGTGGGTGCGTTCGCGGCACAACTGTGGCGACCGAGGCGCCAGCCCGGTTTAGGAGTTTGGTCGGTGCAGGTCTGCCGAACGGAACCGGAACTTCGACCGAAGGCAGCATTCCTCCAAGGATGGGCATGCAAAGTCCGGCGTAGAGCACCGCCATCCAGGAAAATAACTGCACGCGAGTGGTTCTTACTCGCAATGCTGTCAGCAGCAGCCCCGCGATTGCCGCAAGAACCACGGTTCGCGCGGCTGCGCTCAGAAGCTGCACCAGGAACGTCCTGGCTTCAAAAGCAGATATTGTCATAATTCTTACTCCGGAATATCTTTGCGGCTAGCTTTTCGAGAGCTCCTGCTTTCGTTCTCCGCAATTTTGCGAGCCAAGCGTTCCAGCTGTTTGCGGTCCAGTACGTCGTTGTCCACCATGCCGAGCACGAGTTCTTCCGCGGAACCGCCGCAGAAGCGGTCGATGATGCTTTTTACAGCGCGAACCGCAACGTTTTGCCGCTCATCCGATGCGTGATAAATGAAGGTGCGGCCGTCCACCTCATGCGTCACGTAACCCTTATCCTCGAGGCGGCGCAAGATGGTGCGGATGGTGGAGTCCTTCATGGGACGCGAGGGGGCGAGCGCTTCACGGCAGCGTTCCGCCGTCACCGGGCCTTCCGACCACAGGTAGTCCATGACCACCTGCTCCACCTCTCCCAGATTCTTTAGACGTGCAAATCTTCTGTTAGTCATCGTAACGTTACAAGCTGTAACACTAAACGACACCCGGGTCAAGAAAAAACGTCGTGTCGGTGACAATCGCTTTCGCCCGGTTCCCCTTCCGAAACCGTCAGGCCGAAGGAGGAAGCTTCTCAGGGGAAGCCAGAAGCCTAGAAACCGCTGAGTCAGTTAGAATGAACCGAGAGACCAATGTCGCTCACCGAAGCCCAGGCCCTGGAACTCTATCGTTCCGACGATCTCATCGGTATTGGCATGGAAGCGGACGCCATGCGCCGCAAGTTCCATCCCGATGGAGTGGTCACCTACATCATCGACCGCAACATCAATTACACGAACTACTGCACCGAGTACTGCACGTTCTGTGCGTTTTATCGTCCCCTAAAGGGACCCAAGGCAAAAGAGGGATACATCCTCGACTTCGAAGCGATTTATGAAAAGATCCGCGAGACTGTGGAGCTCGGAGGCACGGGGGTGCTGATGCAGGGCGGTTTGCATCCAGACCTGAAGATCGACTGGCACGAGCAGATGCTGCGGGGCATCAAGCAGCTCTTCCCGAAAATTCATCTACACTGCTACTCCGCCTCGGAAGTCATTGCCATCGCCGAGTATAGTGGGCTCACCATTCGCGACACGATCTCCCGGCTGCGCGATGCGGGCCTCGATTCCATCCCCGGCGGAGGTGCGGAGATTCTCGACGACGAAGTTCGCCACCGCATCGCCCGGTTGAAGTGCCTGACGGAAGACTGGCTCAATGTGCACCGAACCGCGCATCAGCTTGGCATGCGGACCACGGCCACCATGATGTTTGGTGTCGGCGAAAAATTCGAACACCGCATTCATCATCTGCAGGTACTCTACAAGTTGCAGGAAGAAACCGGCGGATTTACCGCGTTCATCCCGTGGACGTTTCAGCCGGCGAATACGGCGCTTGGTGGCCGCAAGTGGGAAGAAGCCACCGCCGTCGAGTATCTGAAGAACCTCGCCATCTCGCGTCTGTTTCTCTCTAACTTTCAGAACGTGCAGTCGAGTTGGGTGACGCAAGGATTAAAAGTCTGCCAGATGGGCTTGCGCTTTGGCGGCAACGACGTGGGCTCAGTGATGCTCGAAGAAAATGTCGTGCGAGCGGCGGGCGTGACCAACTGCACGACCGAAGAGGAACTCCGCCGAATCATCCGCGATGCCGGGTTCAGACCGGTGCAGCGGGACACGCTGTACAGGACATACTTCTTGAATTGACCCGCTGGCTCTCTCCGCTTCCCGATCGCCAAGGCTCCTCGGAAATAAGCTAGGGTCTCCTGCGCTCGCCACCACTCATCGCCCACGGCGGCTAGCTAGCTTCTTTTTCTTGCAGATAGGCCGCAGTGCGTGAGTCGATCTGGCCGGCGAAGTATTTCTCGAGCGCCGAGGAGAAATATCGATTGCCGGGATCCGCGTAGGCAAACAAGGTCATTGAAGACCGAAATTTCATCGCATCGATGTCTCCGAAGATGTCATTCGCGTCGCGGCCCTCGACGGCGTTGACCAACTCCGTGCACTCGATCAGGCGCGGGGCAAGCACGGGATGCTCTAAGTATGCCTTGGCTTCGTCCAGGGAGGAAATGCCGAAGAACTCGGACGTCGAACTTCGGCCAAGACCTTTCAGTTGCGGGAAGATGAACCAAATCCAGTGCCCGTACTTCCGTCCTCGCCGGAGTTCGCCAAGCACGCTGGGAAACACCGGTTCCTGGGCATCAACGAATCTTTGCAGATTGTAAGGATCAGGAGCGACTGCCATAAGGTTCCCAATGTAAGGTGCTAGCCTCCCTCGTTCAGTCCCCGGCTCACACGGAAAACATGTCCGTCGGGATGGCGAAGGTGCATTTCACGGACGTTCCAAGGCATATTGGTAGGCCGAAACGTAACCTCTAACCCCGCGCCCACGCACCGGCTGTGTACCGCGTCAACATCTTCCACCCAAACCGACATCCAGACACCCTTGTCAGCTTCTTCGTCTCCGTCCTGTTGAAACGTGGTAGCGTTCGTTCCCCTGCCGCGCCCCCCTTGCGCGCCGTGACATAAGAAGATCTCGCACTCACCAGCGCCTACGGCTCCAAAAGTTGGAGGCGTACCCCAGTCCCAGAGCTTTTTCCAACCCCACTTCTCAAACCAAAGAAAGCTGTCAGTCAGGTCGGAAACGTTCAGGATCGGAGTAATGGCTTTTATGCTCACGGCAGGGAAGAATAACACGCTTGTCCCAAGCCTCGAAGAGCTCGGGATAAAGCCTCTGTTGCAAAGCCCCCTACCCTCCTTTATTGAAGAATCTGGGTGATCACCCTGATGGTCTCCTAGCTCGGAATTTGTCATCTCTAGTACCTCTGGCCGGGAACGGGGTAAAACGATCATGGCGCTCATGCCGATGACCCTTCGCCTCGAGGCTACCAATGGCTCGAGCGTCGAGGAATATCGAATTTATGAAGACGCGGTGGAAGTTCGGAGACTGTGCCGTGGCGAGGAGAAGGGTGACCTGGAACTTGCCGCGCAACATCTCTCGGACGAGTGGCAACGTCTTTCCCCTGGTGACCTTACCGATCATGTAAAGAACAACACCGTGGTCGCCCAATGGCTCAAACACAGGATTGGCTGGCGGAGACTAGTGCGCGCCTGCGCCGATCCGCAAACTCTCAAGGAGTTCGGAATTCCCGATAGCTCGCTCGATCGCTTCGCCGCCTGAACAGCTGAAAACCGAGGAGTCTACAATTTTCTTGAGGTGCTTGGCACCTTAAGTTAGTGAATTCACTGGCCTAGGTGTGGGTTCGATCCCAACCGAGATCGTACGTGGATCCTCTCGACCAATGATCCAGCCAATCGCGGGCTCGGCAGTAGGCTCTCCATCGTGTCCCTCCTACACACGAACCTGGGCTGGAAATTAAAACCAACGCCATCCTCGTCTGGGGATTAAAAGGAAATGTCCTGTACCCGATAGTATTTCCGATGCCTTCCGCGTACGATTTTTGGGTCCGCCACTGCTACCCACAAAGGAAGGATCTCCCATGGTGTTCGGCCTGTCCTTACATACCTATACTTCCATCCACGTGATCCTTAGTCTGATCGGAATTGCTTCGGGTATGGTCGTCCTCGCCGGCCTGCTTGCAGCGAAAGGTCGGAATACTTGGACTGCGATATTTCTGATTTCAACAGCGCTCACCAGTGTGACCGGGTTCGGGTTCCCGTTCACCAAGGTCACCCCGGGGATCGTGGTGGGCGTGCTCTCGGGGATCGCGCTGGCGCTCGCTGCCACCGCCCGCTACCTGCGACACCTGGCGGGAGGATGGCGGACAGCGTATGTGATCAGCGCCCTCGTTTCACTCTATTTCAACGTGTTTGTGCTGGTTGTGCAATCCTTTGAGAAAGTGCCCCTGTTGCGCGCGGCCGCGCCAACCGGGAAGGAAGCGCCCTTTACCATTACACAGCTGGTGGTCTTGGCGGCGTTTATTGTGCTCACGATTCAGGCGGTGAAAAGGTTCCGCGCGGCCGCTCCGGCGGCCGTACGAATGGCTGCATAACTTTCGGGCGGAATACTGTAGTTGCGCCGCCCAGGCATTTGGCATCCTCTCCTCGCTGTGCAAGGCGCTGAGCTTGGGGAAGCCGGCTTTCGAATACTCAAGACCTACTGTTCCCATATCATTAGAGATCAGGTGATGCTCATGTGCCGTAACATCAGGACTCTCTTCAATTTCGATCCGCCGGTAACCGAGGATGAGATTCGGGCAGCTTCGCTGCAGTTTGTGCGAAAGATCAGCGGGTTTACCAAGCCCTCGAAAGCGAATGAGGAGGCTTTCGCTGCGGCGATTGAGGAAGTGGCAAGCGTTTCGGCACGCCTTCTGCGGTCGCTCGAAACGACGGCTCCGCCAAAGAACCGGGAAGAAGAAGCCGCAAAGGCCAAGGCTCGTGCCGCGGAAAGGTTTGGCGCCTGAAAGGCCCGAGGGAACGACAGGCGAATGCCTGACCAAGGAACTCCAACCCAAACCATATGACGCACGCGCGCGAGACGATTTTTGTGGTGGACGATGATCCCTCAGTCCGAGAAGCGTTTGGAAACCTTCTCGAATCGGTCGGCTTTGAAGCGCAGTTATTCAGTTCAACGGAAGAGTTTCGCAGCGCCGAGCTTCCCGACGCGCCCAGTTGCCTGCTGCTCGACCTGCAACTTCCAGGCGCCAATGGGCTGGACTTTCAGCAAGCCCTGGCGCGAGCAGGGATTTCGATTCCCATCATCTTTGTCACCGCATATGGGGACGTGCCGAGTGCGTCCCGCGCGTTGAAAGCAGGTGCCATCGAGTTTCTGACCAAGCCGGTGCAGAAGCATGAGCTTCTAAAAGCGATCGAGCAGGCCTTGAAGCATGACCGCGCCCAGCGGGTGGCCCATGCCGAGTTTTCCGCGCTTAAATCCCGATTTAACGAGCTCACGTCGCGCGAGAGGGAAGTATTGCAGCTCGTGACAAATGGACTCACTAACAAAGAAATTGCTGACCGACTCGGCATCAGCGAAGTCACAACCAAGATGCATCGCGGGCAGGTGATGAGAAAGATGAACGCCGCGTCCATTGCCGACCTGGTGCGCATGTCGGACAAGCTAAAATTCCGGGCTGGTGAATAGCTCGGTCGATCCTGGGAAAGATACGCCTCAAATCCTTTTGCCGGGATCGTTCGGCCAACGCGCGATGACCTTGTGTGTCGCCTAGGATGCGGGCGTCTTCGGCGATCGGCAGTGCTGCTGGCTATAATCCAAGTATGTGCTTTCGGGTCGCGGTATTCGCGTGTTTCCTTGGGGCTGTACTCCTTGCTAAAGCTGATTCTTTGGTTTCCTGGAATGGACGTCTGACGGATGAGACAGGGGTTGGTGTAGGCGCCGCGACCATCCGGTTGAATTCCTCCGATCACGATTCTCCTTCCCCAGCCGTTACTTCCGTCCACGGCGAGTTCTCGTTCCCGAAACTCTCCTCCGGGGAATATAAAGTCACGGTCGAAGTCTCGGGCAAGGTCTATGCTGCGAAGGAGTTGCTTCGGGTTGCGGGGGACTCCGGGTTGAGCTTCAATCTTCGACTCAGTGAGCAGGGTGGAGACTTGCGGGCGGTGATTCAGGAGGGAATCGGTAACCTGCAGCGCAGCGAGTCCTCCGGCGGCGAGCACCTGTCCGGCACAGAAGTATCGAGTCTACCGCTGAATTCCCGTGACTTCAGCAAGCTCTTGCTGCTTGCGGCCGGGACCATGACCGACGCCAACGGCGCTGCGAACTTCACGCAACAATTTGCTGTCAACGGGCAGCGAGGCTCGGCAACCGTGTTTGCCATGGATGGTGCGGACACCACCGATCCGGAGATGGGAGGTGCTACGTTCTCAAATTTCAACGTCGATGCCATTCACGAAGTGCAATCGAATGCCGGCGTTATGTCGGCCGATATCGGACACGGCGGTGCAAGTTACACCAATGTGGTGACCAATTCGGGGTCGAACCAGGTCCACGGCACGTTTTTTGAATTCGTCCGCAACGCGGCTTTTGATGCTCGCAACTACTTCGATCCGCCGAAATCCGTGAGTGGACGGCGGATTCCTCCATTCGTACGAAATGAGTTTGGATTTACGAATGGTGGCCCCCTGGTTCTACCTGGAATCTATGACGGGCGGAACCGTACCTACTACTTCGGCGAGTATCAGGGATTTCGGCAAGTTCTCGGTACGACTCAAGTGGTGCGGGTCCCAACCGCAGCGGAGCGGCAGGGCATCGTCGTCTATAACGGCCCGACCTTTACCGACACTTACACCGTTCCGGTGAACGCTGCGGTGGTGCCCATCCTGAATGCATACCCCCTCCCCAACACGCCCAATGGAAGCTTCGGACCGCGCACGTATTCGACGTCGTCGAAGGTTTCGACGGTAACAGATCAGTTTTCTGTTCGTGTGGACCACAAGATTTCCGACAAAGCCCAACTACTCACCCGTTTCAGCCTCAATCAAGTCACTGGGCCGATCAACAATCCCGATCAAACCGCGATCGATCCGCGATTTGCCGTCCAGTTCTTTGATCATCAGCGCAACGCCACCGTCAAGTATTCGCGAACCTTTAATCCGCATTTCACAACGGACACTTCGCTCGGCTATATACGAAGCACGCCGTTTTTCCCTGCGGTCGACCATACCCATCCCGGAATTACCTTTGGCGATGGTCTGTTTGAGGCCTTCAATGCGCCTGCTGGATCGATCTACGGTTCTTATGGAAATCTTTACCAGTTCAAACACGACATGGCCGCTATCCGGGGGGCGCACAGCTTGAAATTTGGCACCGAGATTCGCGTGAATCGAGACTCCACCATTTTCGGAATTGCGCCGAATGGCACGTATGCATTTGGTAGCGGTGCGGCATATTCACCAGTTTTCATTCCTTCGGCCAGCGGGACCCACGACATCCAACCTGGGGGCCAGCTTCCCGATTCGCTGTTTGGCTTGCTCACCGCGACTCCTTACTCCTACAGCATGTATGCGGTTGCGCCGTTCACCCCGGTCGGAGATCGATTCAACGAAGCAGGTGTAAGGCGCGAAGCCTACAACTTCTATTTCATGGATACCTGGAAAGCGTCGCCGCAGCTGACGCTGACCTATGGAATGCGGTACGAGGTAAACAGCCGGATTCATGAAGCGACCAAGCGGACCTCATCCATGATGTTTTTCGATGCGTCCGGGAAACCAGCGTCCTATCTGGATCACACTGCCCAACAGATCTTCGTGGTCGATCCGCAGCCGCCGTACAAACAGGACTGGGGCGGCTGGGGACCGCGTCTTGCGATCGATTACGCACTGCCGCATCACACGGTTGTTCATGTCGGGGGTGCGATCACGACCTTGCTTCCAAATCTTTGGCAGGACAATTTTCTGACCGCAGGCGTGCCCTTCGTATATCCCGCGTTCGTGAGCGCAACCCCCTCCATTTCGGTGCCGTTCAGTAACACCATTGTCCCCCTGCAGGTTCCAACGGCATATGCGACCAATGGGCAGCCGGTGTTCCCCGCCGGAACCACGCAGAGTGTGAAACCCAACACCATTCTTGATCTGGATCGCCTGCAAGCTGATATCTCGGCGAGTGTGCCCGGGCAGCAAGTGCAACTAGTGCCGGTGAGTGGCTTTCAACGCGACTTTCGCAACGGGTATATCGGTTCCTACACTCTGGGATTAGACCGCGACTTTTTTCGTGATGTGAAGTTCAGCGCGTCTTACGTAGCGACTGTTGGCGTCCATTTGTCAAGAATTTTTTCACCGAATGGGTACGGGGGAGCTGGCCCAGCTTTTGCACCTTACACTCGCTTTGATTCTGCCGGAAATCCCACTGGCGGGTATGGCGCTGAAACCGTGATGAGCAGCGGGTCCCATTCTTCTTATCACGCGCTGCAAACCAGCCTGGCGAAGAATTCTGCGCGTGCCGGACTCGGACTCCAGGCAAGCTATACGTATTCGAAGGTCCTTGACGATACCAGTGCGGTGCTGGTGGGCTCAGGGTCGGCTGGAACGGTGCTGCAGACTGGACCCCAGAATCCTTGGGATCCAGGGGCGGAGAAAGGCCCAGCGACTTTCGATGTGACTCACGTGTTCACGGCGAGTGTCATCCAGCTCTTGCGGCTCGAACGGGTGAGTTTCCTGCGGCCGCTGGGAAAAACCCTCACGTCCGGATGGCAGTTTCTGAACGTGACCACGCTCATGACCGGAGCACCATTCAGCGTTTATTCCGGAGTTCAGCAGACCGATGCAGGGCTGGGTGGGGCTGATCGCCCGGACATGGTTTCGGCGCCGCCGTTCTCGACCAGCCGTGCGGTTCGGCAGGATTATTTCGGGCGCGGGCAGGACAACAACACTTTCTTCTTTACTCCAATCAATCTGCCGGGCGGAACGGGCCCGAACCATGGGCGGTTTGGCACGCTCGGGAGAAACACGTTCCGCGGCCCCGGTTTCCACAACTTCGATGTGGCACTGATCAAAGACACACCTTTCGGGCGCCGAGGCAACGCTGAATTCGGCACTCTTGAATTCCGCGCGGAATTCTTCAACCTATTCAACATCGTGAACTTTGGATTGCCGAACAACATCGTGACCGGCAGCGGCTTCGGTTTCATCAGCAAAACCGCCGGAACGTCGCGGCAGATCCAATTTTCTTTGAAGCTGCTCTACTAAGTCAGGGGATCGACACCTTCGCTTCCATTTATTTCAGGACGATACTTTGAACGATCTGCACCGGGCCTAGCAAACCGGAAGCCCACAACGGCGCCGTAGCTTTGTAGAACTTTGGCGTTGTGAAGGTGTACTGCCTGGGCGCGTTCGGCTGGCGGTCGCCGATGATGCGGTTAGCCCACCCGTTCGTGACCCTAACTTCGAGTTTGTTCTCGCCCGGCTTCAAGGCGGAGGTCATGTCGATGCGGAATGGTTGCGTCCACACGATTCCGAGGTCCTTGCCGTTCACGGCGACCTGTGCCAGGTTCTTGACAGAGCCGAGGTCCAGCCAGATGCGAGTTCCCGGCTGGATCCACGACGCGGGTACGGGAATCGACTTGGTGTAAGTTGCGGTTCACGAGAAGTACCGGATGCCTTCATCGGAGTTTTCATTCCACGGCGTGAGCGAGTCGAACGTCGCTGAGGGGGGTGCACCGAGATCCGGGGGGAAACTTACCTGCCATGGACCATCGATGTTTCCCAAGGAAGTTTCGACCACGGTGGGCAGGGTACGGGAGGGAACTGCCGCTGGCTTTCGGAAGACCACGAATACCGTCTGCCACGGTGCAAGTTTCAAGGGTACGGTGGTGCGCCCCTCGGCGGCGTAGTAAGACCCTGGCTCGGTTGCGCCGGTATCTGGATGCCACAATTCAACCGCCTTCCCGGTGACGCGGAAAGTCGCACTCAGGGATTCATAGCGGTCGTTGCGATTATCGAGGAAATAGAGATCGCCCTCAGCCACCTGGCGGTGGACAAACAGCACATTGGTGTCCGCTTGCGGGCGGGTGTAGGTGAAATCGGGAGCTACGTGCAGAGTGGCGAGCGTCTCGCGAAGAGTCTGTTTCCCGTATACGTGGCCTTTTCCGAAAGATGCACCATCGCCCGATCCCCAAAGCTCGTCGGCAATCTTTTGGAACTCCTTTCCATCGTCTGCCAGGCTTGGGCTGTCGATGGGTTTTGCTCCGCAGACGATTGCACCGGCCTGTACCAGTTCGCGAAGCTTGTAGAGAACCGGAACCGACATGTGCTGGGCGTGCGGATCGAGCGCCAGCACGCGATAGTGCATGCCGCTTGGCGTGGCCAGTTGCCCGTCCTTGAAGGTCAAAACGTGGATTAGGGCGTCGGCATTGATGTAATCGAAATTGTAGCCATCCGGAATCGGCGGAGCCTTGTGCAGGAACAGATCCGTCAAATTCGTGTCCTCACCGTAGAAATAAAGGATGTCGGCAACAAACTTTCCCTGTTGTAGCAGGTAGGAGCTTCGCGCCAGGTACGTGACCCAGGGCTTGGCCTGCTCTGCCCAGGTTTCGTTTCGATTGAACCACTGGCCGAAGGGGCCAAGACTGAAGCCCGGCTTTTTGTCCATGAGCGGCTGATGGACGGAGGTATGAATGACGAAACGATTCAACCCCATCATCATTTCTTTGTCCGCGGTGGGTTTCAAGGTCAATGGAGACCAGGCGTACGCCCCCGAAGATGCAGTCATCGATTCCGCTGCCACGAGGTTTTGTCCGTAGACGTGCGCCACGGAGGCGGATTCCCGAATGTCGGCGTTGTAACCGGGCAGATCCTTATTTACGCCAGGTTTTTGGGTCCACATTGCCGACATGGGAACATCATTGCTGCGCTTTACCTGCATGCCGTCACCGATGAATGCCCGGCCTTCCTCATGCGACTCGCCGTAATGGCCCATTCCGCGATCATGCAGCATTTTGGTGATCAGGTCGTAGTGATAGTCCGCGAGCATGTCGCCGAGCGTCTCCCGCAAATCCCAGAGGAATCCCTCGCTGGCGGTGGAACTTTCGATGACTCGACCCGTGAGCACGGGCAGCCAGGGGCGCGGATCGTAACCCCGGCGCTTGGTGAATTCGGCAATCAAGTTGTCGGTCCAGTTCTGCGCGCCCGCCTCCCAGCTGTCATTGATTACGTACTGCAATCCGCGTTTGCCCATCAAGTCTCCGACCGCATCTTTGTAGTTGTCGAGATACGTCGTCATGTACTCGCGAACGTCACTGGGATTCAGCTTGTCCACCTCCGGCCCGGTCCCTTCCGGCGACGCCGGATGATTGGTGATTCCGAGGAGTGAGTAACCGAAACGCAGGACCACCCAGCTTCCGGCCGGCGGCGTCCAGCTGAGGGTGCCATCAGACTGCATCTTCGATGTCAGGTCGATGACATCCTCTTTACGAATGGCATCCCTGGCGGCGACATCGGGAGTCGGATAGGGGTCAAAACTCGGCAGATTGGCGAATGCGGCCTTTTCTTCAAAGCGGCTGATGCGCGCTCCGGGATGCAGCACCAGCTCCGAAATCTCAAAATTGGGATTTGGCTTGATCGAGCTCATATCCCCGAACGCGTTGTCCACATCGAACTCCGAATTGCTGAAGCCCGCGGGAGGCTTGGTGACCAAGGCTACTCGGAAGAACTTTGCGGTTGTGGCTGGGAATGCAATTGTGTGCTCAAAGCCTCCGTCTGCCGGAATATCGACGAGTTTTCGAAAGCTTTGGCCATCATCGCTGGCTTCGACGTCGGCGATCGACGGTGCCGCTCCAAACATGTTTGCTCTCGAGGCCAGGGGATCGTTGATCACCAACGTCACCGCGCGGATGGTTTCGGGAGAAGGGAACTCGTATTGAATCCAGGCTTGTTGACCTGCCGCAGCCTTCGGCAGCTGCGTCGTTCTAACTAGGTCGCCGTCGCTCAATAAAGCAACATCCAGATTTCCGCTGCTAGCTGTAATTGTGGGCTTCAATGTTGACAGGGCAACGTCGCTATCCGGCGCGCGATAGGCGATCACTGCTGTATCTGCATAAAAGGTTGGTGGCGCGGGCTGGGGGTGTCCCGTGAAAGCCGCAAGGAAATCAAATACCGGCAAATTCTGGAACGGCCCGGTTGTAGTCGGTGGATGGGGCAGAATGCCAGAAAACGGCTTGCCTCCTTCGATGCGGAGTTCGCTCCAAACTACTTTTTTCATGCCTTGATTTGGTTTCACCCACGGGCCGCCTGACTCGCTCCAACCCGGTGATCCGGCAATTGCTTCTTCCAGACCAAGCTGGTCGGCTAGCGTGGTTGCGTATTTGAACGCGTCCTTCCATTCAGGAGTCATGTACACCAGGCGCTTATCCACGAACTTGGGCGTGTTGAGTGCGGCATCAAAATTCTGGAAGCCCCCGAGGCCCACGCGGTGCATCCACTCCAGATCTGCCTGGATACCCTCTTTGGTGATATTGCCGTTCATCCAATGCCACCAAACGCGCGGCCGCGCGGAGTTGGGAGGGTTCTCAAAACCTTGCTTCAGGGCGTCGGTGGGGGTTTGGGCCAATAAGACCGGTCCCAAGGTGGAGAACAACACGAGGGTCGCGATGCCAACCACACTACGCACTATGTTCATTCTTCCTCCTCACAAGGCTGACCCACGCAGCAAGTTTGAACGGGGCAGTTTAGGCCAATCAGGTGGCCGATCGTCTCATTTGCCCACAGCCAGGGTCAACGCGAGCCTCGCGTTTCGTAATGAGAAACATAAACGCGAAGCGGACCGGTGGTAGAGGTGGACTCGAGGTTCGAGTCGCGTCCGGTCGGCGCGAGTCGATACCGTTCTCCTAGGCTTTTGCAGTGCAGAACCGAAGGCCGTGGAAAACCTTTCTAGGCCGAAGCCGACACTCGATCGAAAGCCGCCGCCGAATTCTGCAGCAGACCATCATTCGGATAGAAGTGGTCCACCGTGATCGGAGTCAAAAGCTTGTGGTCTACGAATACGGCCGGGGGAACAGGTTTCTTGTTCAGGATATCGAGGCTTACTCGGATGAGGTCGGGGCCATAGCGCTCGGGAAAGAAAGCGACCGAACCAACAAACCGGGTATGGGGTTGACGAAGCTCGGCGCGCCCCTCAAGGGATGCGTTCTGGCCCATGACTGCGCAGGTGTCGGCGCGCCCGGCTTCTTCGAAGGCGCGCAGGGCGCCGATGGCGCTCACGTCATTAATGCCACCCACGACGATACGGCGCGAGCGGGACTGGCGAATGTGCCGGCGAACGACTTCAAAGCTCGGCCCCAATTCGCCATCACCGTTCAGGTGCGTCACCCGAGCGTTTTTTGCGCTGGGAAGAGTCAGATTGATTCCGACCAACGTCCCGGTCAGCCGCATCTGAGGCAGATTCCCCGCGCGTGGAAGTTCGAGGAGAATGATCTCGTCCAACTCGGAATGCCAGTGTTCTTTCACCCAGCGTCCAAGGTACTTGCCCCCGATCAGCCCAGCTTCATAATTGTTTGCGCCGTAGTAGGTGGCGCCAGGATGAGGGATATCGATTGCAATCATCGGAATGCCGGCTTCCCGATATTTCGCAGCCACAATGGGGGCAATGGTTTCGTCAGTTTGAAATTCAATGGCGAGATCGACTTTCTCGCGAACTAAGAGTTCGGCATTGCGCTGCGCGGTCTTGGCGCTGTAGCGGTTATCAAGGGCGATCAGCTCAACACCTTCTTCCTTGGCAGCTCGCTCCAGGCTGGCCGAGACTTCTCTGGAGAATTGGTAGTTGGTCCCTTGAGCGGCGTAACCGAGGCGGCAAACTCGCTGCTTGGTTGGCCGCAGGCTCGACTGGTACAAATTGGCGCCGATCTTTTCGATCAGCCCACACTTCTCGAGCGTGTAGAGCAGGCGGAAACTCATGGTTTTCGGAAGCCCGCTGCGTTGGGCGATTTCCTTCAGGGGCAGGGCTTCTCCGGGGGAGCGGAAAGCGGAAAGAATGCGTGAAGAGTGCACCACCGACTTGACCAGGTAGGGATCTCGAGTACGGTTTCCGTTGCTCATAGAATGCTAATCAATGTCACAATCGAGGCCTTTACTGTTCCGCATCGCGAAATCTGCAGGTGCCTCGGCAGAGCTGGGAAGCATAGTAAAGCGGCGACGAAACAGCTTGCAAGTCGGCCCTGCGGAACGACATTATATTTCGTAATGCGAAAAGCAATTTATTTGGGCACAAAAGGCGTGACCAACCAGCCGGCTGTGTGTAAATTCCCTGAAATGCGGTGCATGCCATGAATTTGTCCAATCCTCAAAGAATCTTTCAGGCGGTCGAGACCTTCCGCATCGAAATCCCCTCATGGGGATTCGCCAATACCGGAACGCGCTTCGGGAAGTTTCTGCAACCGGCGGCGGCGGCTACTACGGAGGAAAAGTTTAGCGACGCCGGCGAGGTCCATCGGGTCACCGGTGTCTGTCCCACCATTGCCCTGCACGTTCTCTGGGATTGTCCCGGGGGAGTCGACAGTGCGTGCCAAATCACGCAACTCTCTGAGCGCTATGGAGTTCAACCCGGTTCGATCAATACCAACTTATTCCAAGACCAGGTTTACAAACATGGATCGTTCGGGAATCCGGATCCCGCGATTCGTTCGCAGGCCTTGCTGCATACCAAAGACGCCATAGGAATCGCCAGCCAACTGCACAGCCGAGATATTTCCATGTGGTTTGCAGATGGGTCGAACTATCCTGGGACGGCCAACATTCGACAACGCAAGCGTTGGTTTGAGGAAGCACTGGCTGAGGTGCACCACCACCTGGCTCGGGACCAGAGGCTCCTGGTCGAATATAAGCCGTTTGAGCCGGCCTTTTACCACACCGACATTGCCGATTGGGGGATGGCTCTGCATTTGGCGCGGGCTGCAGGGAGGCAAGCAAAGGTGCTCGTCGATACCGGGCATCACTATCCGTCGCAGAACATTGAGCAGATCGTGGCATGGCTGCTTTCCGAGCAGATGCTCGGGGGATTCCATTTCAACGATCGGCGCTATGCCGACGACGATCTAACCATCGGGTCAATTGATCCCTATCAGGTCTTCCGCATTTTCCACGAGATTCTGTTTTATGAATGGGAGACCGGCCAGAAAGCGGACATTGCCTACATGATCGATCAAAGTCATAACCTCAAGGGGAAGATCGAAGAAACGATCCAAACCGTGATGATGGCACAAATGCTGTTTGCCAAGGCGGCCTTGGTCGATCATGAGGAGCTCGTTGCGGCGCAACAAAAATGCAATCTGATAGAGGCTGAGTCGTTGCTGCAGAATGCGTTCCATACGGATGTGCGGCCGGCGATCCAGGATTGGCGGGAGTCAAAGGGGCTGCCTTGCGATCCCCTGAAGGCCTTTCTGGAAAGCGGCTACATGGAACGCATCACCAAAGAACGTGCCGCCCGCAATTCACAAAGTGTTTCCTCGTATGCCTGATGTATCCAAAAGATATCTGGCGTTTGATCTTGGAGCGGAGAGTGGACGCGCGGTTCTCGGGTGCGTTGGCGGTGGCGTTCTCACGACGCAGGAAGTGCATCGTTTCGCCAATGAACCAGTTGAATATGGCGGATCGCTTCATTGGGACGCTCCGCGTTTGTGGTTTGAAATGCGCAAAGCCCTTTCGGGATTGCCTGAAACTGAATTGGCGGGAGTAGGCGTGGATGCCTGGGGCGTGGATTATGCCCTGTTGGGCGAGGGGGGCGAGCTCCTAGGGAACCCGTATCATTATCGTGATAAGCGCACCGATGGCGTGATGGAGCAAGTCTTTCAAACCGTGTCCCCGGATGAGATTTACGGGGAAACCGGAATTCAGTTCATGTCCATTAACACGCTTTATCAACTGTGTGCGGCGAAACGAGACACGCCTCAGATGCTAAAAGCAGCACGAACACTGCTTACCATGCCAGACCTGTTCCACTACTGGCTTACGGGGAATGCGCGTTGCGAATTTACCAATGCGACGACCACGCAGATGGTAAACGCCGTTTCCCGGTCCTGGTCTGGGAAGTTGATGGAGAAACTCGAGCTTCCAGCGAATTTGCCCGCCGCCATCATCGAGCCGGGAGGCGTGGTCGGCAGCTTATCGGCACAAGCCGCTTCGGCAAGCCGCCTTGCCGGAACGCCAGTCATCGCGCCCGGCTCGCATGACACGGCCTCGGCGGTTGCCGCAGTTGCAGCCCGAGACGGCACCGCTTTCCTGAGTTCCGGGACATGGTCACTGATCGGGACGGAGTTGAACGCTCCGCTCATCAATGCGGAGAGCCTGCGGCTGAATTTCACAAATGAGGGCGGCGTGTGTGGCACCACGCGGCTTCTCAAGAATGTGATGGGCCTTTGGATGCTGCAATGTTGCCGGCGTGCTTGGTCATCAGGCGGCCACGATTACACCTACGCTGAGCTTATGGAACTTGCCGTGCGCGAACCGGGGTTCCAACATCTTGTCGATCCCAATGACGAATCGTTCTTGCATCCGACGAGCATGCCAGAAGCAATCGACCGGTTTTGCGCCAAGACTCGGCAATCCCGGCCGAGTCATCCAGGTGCTTATGCTAGAGCCGTGCTCGAAAGCCTGGCACTCAAATACGCGGTCGTGGTTGGCGAGATTGAGCAACTCACAGGAAAGCCGATCCGCGACATTCGAATTATTGGTGGTGGGTCCAAGAATCGTTTGCTGAACCAGTTCACCGCGGAGGCGACCGGGCGCAGAGTGCTGGCCGGACCAGTGGAAGCCACTGCCCTTGGCAATCTCGCGATTCAAATTCTCGCCACCGGCGAGGCCAGTTCGCTCGCAGAAGCTCGCGCCATGATCGATCGTTCGTTTGCAACTGAGGTATTCGAACCCCGAGAAAGCGACCGTTGGCAGAAGGAATTGGAGCGATTTCAACACTACACAGGGATGGTGTATGCCTGAAACAGCAGAACTCCTAGAACTCAAAGATCTGTGGGATGAGCAACACGCGCGCAGCCTAGGTGTAGATCAACTCGCGTTGCTGCGTTACCGTTCCAACCTGCTGGGGGCGGACCTGCGCATCACCAATTTCGGAGGGGGAAATACCAGTTCGAAGTTCGAATTGTCCGATCCTTTCTCGGGAGATCCCGTTCGAGTGCTCGCGGTGAAAGGCAGCGGCGGCGACATCGGCTCGATCACCGAAGTGGGCTTCGCCATCCTTTACCTCCACAGACTGTACCAGCTCAAGAGTCTTTATCGCGGCGAGCCCCATGAAGACGAGATGGTGCGCTATTACCCGCTTTCTGCATTCGGCGAAAACAAGGTCGCCGCTTCCATCGACACGCCGCTGCATGCCTTCCTGCCATTCGAGCACGTAGATCACCTGCATCCGACTGGGCGATTGCACTTGCGGCTAGCGCCCAATGGCCAGCAGAAGCTTGAGGAGTTCAACCGCCAGTTCGGACGAACGATCGCCTGGCTGCCCTGGCAACGTCCTGGGTTTGAGCTGGCCATGCAATTAGAGCGGGCCGTTGCCGAGAATCCGAAAGCCGAAGGTCTGATCTTGGGCGGCCATGGCCTGTTCACCTGGGGGAACACTCAGCGCGAATGTTATCTAAACAGCATCCGCACCATCGATCAGATGGGCGAGTTCGTCAGGGAGCATCAGAGGAAGAAAGCCGTGCTGTTCGGTGGGGTTCTGTGTTCGACAGCCGCGGATCGCGCCCGCGTGGCGATCAAGATCCTGCCGTCGTTACGGGGGGTGCTTTCTTCCAACCGGCGCGTGATCGCACACTTCACCGATCAGGAAGACGCGCTCACGTTCGCCAGCTCAAAATGGGCGAAGGAACTGAGCGCACTCGGTACCAGTTGTCCCGATCACTTCCTTCGCACACGCGTGTGTCCGATGTTTATTCCGTGGAATCCGCAGACCGAAGACGCAAATCTTTTGAAGGGCCGCATTCAGGAGCAAGTGAAGCAGTACCGCAGCGATTACAAAAAGTACTACGACAGTTTTGCCACCCCCGACTCGCCCCAGTTGCGCGACACCAATCCCTCGGTTGTGTTGGTTCCGGGGCTGGGCCTGTTTGGATTCGGGAAAAACAAAAAGGAAGCGCGCATCACGACCGAGTTCTTCATCAACGCCATCCACGTGATGGCGGGAGCGAATGCCCTGGAGGACGGCCCTGCTCCGGATGCTCTGCCCCAGGCGCGCACGGCCGAGCGGTCCAGCGAATTTTCGCAGTTTCACAACTATGTTGCCCTTCCGCGAGCGGAGGCATTTCGCATCGAGTACTGGGCGCTCGAAGAAGCCAAGTTGCAGCGCATGCCGGCCGAGGCCGAGTTTAGCCGCCGAATCGTGCTGGTTGTTGGGGGCGCCAGCGGAATCGGTAGAGAAGTCGTGTTGCTTTTGGCGAAAAGGGGAGCACACGTTGTGGTATCGGATTTCGACGCCGCAGGCGCTGCGGCAACCGCGAAAGACGCGGTTTCGCTTGCCTCAAGGGAGCAAGTTGCGCACATCAAAGCCGACCTCAGCAGGTCTGACAGCCTGGCCGAGGCGGCAGAGTTCACCGTCGCGCAGTTTGGAGGGATCGACTCGGTGGTCAACACAGCCGCGATTTATCCCCTGCCGGCTTCAGACGGGGAGCTTACCGAGGCGCAATGGGCACAAACTTTCCTGCTCAATGTCACCGGAAACTACCTGCTCTCGCGCCAGACCGATTGGGTGTTTCAAGATCAGAATCTTCCGGGGGCAATGGTTCTCACCGGGTCTGCGAATGCGGTGGTCCCGAAAAAGGGAAGCGAGGCCTACGACACCAGCAAGGCCGCGTTAAACCATCTGGTACGGGAGTTGTCGATCAAGCTGGGTCCGATGGTCCGGGTGAACGGGATTGCGCCGGCGACCGTGGTTGCAGGTTCGACGATGTTTCCGCGAGACCGGGTCATGCAATCTCTCGACAAGTACAAGATCGCCTACTCCTCAGACGATGACACCGAGGCTTTGCGCCGCAAGTTGGCCGACTTCTATGCACAGCGCACGCTGACGAAGCGCCCGATTCTCCCGCAGGACTGTGCTAACGCCATCGTTTGGCTATTGAGCGAGCAGAGCGCCAAGACAACGGGACACATTATTCCCGTGGATGGCGGACTGGGGGATGCGTTCCTGCGCTGAAACCTATGAAACGAATCTGTTTTGTCTTGCAGGTCAAACCGGAGCGTCTGGATGAATACAAGCGGCGGCACCGCGCCGTCTGGCCTGATATGCTGAATGCCCTTCGCGAGACGGGATGGAACAACTACTCGCTGTTTTTGCGGGATGACGGCTTGCTCGTCGGGTATCTCGAAACGGAAGATTTCGAACGAGCCCGCTCAGGCATGGCGTCGCGCGAGATAAATGATCGCTGGCAAAACGAAATGAGGGATTTCTTCGTGCAACCGCAAGGCCTTGCACCGGACCGCGCCATGCTGCCGCTCGAAGAAGTTTTTCACTTATGACTAAGGGGAGTACATGGCTGCCAACCCGGTAATCGGAGTCGTCTATCACTGGCTGGGCGGACTCGCGTCCGGCAGCTTTTATGTGCCATACAAGGGGGTGAAGCGCTGGGCCTGGGAGACCTATTGGCTTGCCGGTGGTTTTTTCAGCTGGATCATTGCTCCCTGGATCATTGCGGGATTTCTGACAAAAGATCTTCTCGCCGTATTGCACCAAGCTCCCGCATCCGCGCTGTTCTGGGCCTTCTTCTTCGGACTGCTTTGGGGAGTGGGCGGGCTTACCTTCGGTCTTACCATGCGCTATCTGGGGCTTTCGCTGGGGATGGCCGTGGTATTGGGCCTGTGTGCCGCGTTCGGGACACTGATGCCTCCAATCTTCCGCGGTGAGTTCATGAGCCAGGTTTTGGGAACCACCTCGGGCAGAGTGATTTTGCTCGGGGTTTTCGTTTGTCTGCTCGGCATCACCGCGGCGGGGTTCGCGGGTATTTCGAAAGAGCGCGTCATGTCTCCCGAGCAGCAGAAGGAGGCGATTGCGGAATTCGACCTTCGCAAGGGAGTTGGCGTGGCCATCCTCTCTGGCGTAATGAGCGCATGCTTCGCGTATGGACTGGCGGCAGGCGATCCCATCAAAACCCTTACTCTCGAGCACGGCACGCCAACCTTATGGCAAGGATTGCCGGTGCTGGTGGTCGTACTGATTGGCGGATTTCTTACCAATTTCGTATGGTGCCTGATTCTTCTCGCGCGCAATAAGACCGGTTATCAGTTTTTCACTTCACGGATTCGACCGAATGGACGTGCCGCAGAACCCATCCTGGAAACTGCAGTTGACGCCCCCAGCCGCGAAGTGGTCGAGCACATTCAGTCGCAAGGCCAAACCATGACTGCCACGGCAGTGCTGGAGAAGTCAGCTTCCGCGCCGGCAGAGGTTCGTGCGCCCATGCTTCGCAATTACCTTTTGTGCGTACTTGCAGGAACCACTTGGTATTTCCAATTCTTCTTCTACACCATGGGCGAGAGTCAGATGGGAAAATACAAGTTCTCCAGTTGGACTCTACACATGGCAAGTATCATCATCTTCAGCAGCCTCTGGGGAATTGGTTTCAAGGAGTGGAAAGGCGCAGGCCACCGCGCCGGACTCCTTTTGACACTCGCCCTGTTTCTCCTGGTTGCTTCAACCGTCATCGTGGGGTACGGAAACTACTTGGGCCTCTCACTTTAATAAGTTATACAGATAGTAAGTCGAGCGTTGTTTCTGGGACAAAGGACTAACGCCCGGCAGTAGCGTAGTTTCGTCTTGACAACGGTCGTACGGCTTACACAGACTCACATTGCGCGCTGATTTAGATCACAATCCTGGGAGCGTCAACGCGTGTCGTGAATATGGAGTTTCAAGGAGGAACCCATATGCGGCATTGCATTCTTGCGTTGATTGTTCTTGTTAGTTCCCAGCCGGTTGCATCCCAGTCAGTTCGAGTGGATGCGCATGCTTCCAGAATCACTTTTAAGGGTTCTGCCTACGATGTAACCCTGATCATTGCTTCAGAAAGGGACATTGCATCCGCAACGGTAAAGCTCGAGATACTCGCGCCCAGCGGCGATCCGGTTGCGCGGACTTCCTTGTCTTCGAATCTGAAGGCTGGAACGAGCAGGCTCCGAACGACAATACCTCTTCCCCAACTTCCAAAACGATCCCAAGAGCTGATGTGGTATCGACTGTCTTGCTCGATTGCGGCGAATGACAAAGAGATTGGCAAGGATGTGTTGCCGTTATTGGACTCGGTCGAAGACTTCTCCTTGCATGTTTCTGCGCCAACCATGGTGCAAGCGGGAAAGAAGTTCTTTGTTCGGGTACACACCAATAATCCAGTTGCGGGAAAGCCAGTTGGCGGGGTCGGAATCAGGGTGACGGTTGCAAACAGCGACAAAGACTCGAGCTTGGCGGCGGGCAGCGGAACGATTGGGGCCAACGGATATGTGATCATTCCGCTGACGATACCCGCGGACATCACAACCCCGACTCTTACGCTGACGGTTGAGGCGCGACATGGCGCCATCAGGAAGGAGGCAGAGAGCGAACTGAAACTGGGTGCGCCTACCCAGATTCTGGTCCAGACAGACAAACCGCTTTATCAGCCCGGTCAAACTCTGCATGTTCGGGCTCTGGTCTTTGGAGATGAGCACCGGGCGGTGCCGCACAAGAAGATCTATCTGCAGATTGAAGATGAAGACGGAACCACAGTGTTCCGCGACGAGCGATATTCCTCGCGCTTCGGCGTGATCTCCCTAGACTGGGCGATCCCAGATCGGCTGAGGCTCGGCGAGTACATGATCCTGGCAAAAACCTATCCCGGCAGATACGTCGAATCTGACGAAGACTCGGACGACGAGGAGGAGAATGCCCTTACCAGCGCAATGGATCGCCGGGTTGTACGTATCAGTCGCTACGAGCTACCAACCTTCGTGGTCAACGCGAAATCTGAGCGCAACTACTATTTGCCCGATCAAAAAGCTTCCATCGAAGTCAATGCGGCTTACTTGTTTGGCAAGCCGGTGCCGAGCGCAAAGGTTCGGGTCTCGCGTCTGGAAGAACGCAAATGGGACTTCGCCAGGCAGAGATGGGACGTGGAAGAAGGTGAGCCGATCACTGGAACTACGGATGAACAGGGGAACTTTCACGGCGTGCTTGACATCGCGAAAGACTTTTCGGAACTGGACGAAGAGTCTTATCGAAAGTTCCGGGACGTAACCTACACAGCCTACGTGACCGATCCGACAAGTGGACGTACAGAAGAGCGGCGGTTTGACGTTCGAGTCAGCAAGTACCCAATTCACGTGTATTTTGTTGGCAACCAATCTTCCGCCCACGGTCTGCCTAGTCAATTTTTTCTTTCTGCTTCTTACGCTGATGGATCGGCCGCACAATGCGAAGTTGAAGTGCGTACGGTGGATAGCTTGGGAGAGCATCTGCTTGCTTCTGCGCACACCAACCGCTATGGCGTAGCCAGACTGCGGGGCGCGAAAGCGGTTCCCGAGGGTGACAAGGAACTAGCGCTCATTCTGGTGGCACGTGATCGCAAGGGCTTCGCCGGCGTAACCAAGCTGAACGTCTGGCAATATCCCGGAGAACATGCTTTGGAGGTCGTGCCCACCAAGACGATTCTTGCCGCGGGAGATGCGATCGAGGCCGAGCTTCAGTCCGATGCTGATGGGGGTGTCCTGGTGGAGCTGACGAACAGCTCGAGAATTCTCCGCAGTTCGACCGTACGGGTCAAAAATCACCGGGCCATGGTGAGATTTCCATACAGCCCGGAATTCAAGGGAGAACTCGCGATCCTCGCCATGAACATGAATGCGTCGCGCAGTTCCGGTTTCCCGAGGTCACGTTCGGTTATTTATCCCGAAAACCGAGATCTGAAAATTGCTCTGAAGCTTGATCAAAAACAATACCGTCCCGGCCAGCCGGCGGCCGCGACCGTCCAAGTGAAGACCGCCGATGGCGCAGCCATTCCGAGCGTAATCGGCGCCGTGATTTTTGATAAGGCGGTCGAAGAACGCGCTCGCATCGATGAAGATCTTCGCTATCCATTCGGGTTCGGAGGCTACAGTGGCTGGTGGTATCAAGGCGCAAAACTCGCCAATTTGACCCGTGCTGATCTGGATCGTGTGGACACCAGTGAACCCGTGTCTGAGGACCTGGATGTAGCGGCCGACTTTCTGCTTAACGCAGATGGGGGCGGTGGCGGGTTTTTCTACTCCCCAACCTTTGGCGATGACGAGACCATTGAGAGCCCCGGGGATGTTTATAGAACAGAGATTCAGAGGACGCTAGGGCCATTGCTGACCGCAATTTATCGGGAGGTCATCGATCGAAGCGCGCTTCCTCGAAGCCTTGAGGGGTTAAATGCCTTGCTTGCGAGGCACCAGCTGAATGGAACGGATTTTAAGGACCCTTGGGGTATCCCATTCTTTCCCAAGTTTAGTGTTGGTTATCAGGATTATGAGCTAGAGCTGATCAGTTCGGGCCCGGACCGAGTCAGTGGAACGGATGATGATTTTTCGGTAGCGCACGTCTACCTAAACTTCTATCAGGCGATTGAACGGGAAGTCACCGAGGCGCTCAAGGAGTACCACCGCCAGAATGGCACTTACGTGCGGGACGCCACTGCATTAAGTGCAGCTCTGGCGTTGGTTGGGGTTGATCTTTCGAAGGTGCGCGATCCTTGGGGCAACCCTTACATTTTCGAGTTCGGGATCAGCGGCGCCCAATACACGGTGAGTGCAAGAACGCAGGGGTCTGGTGGCAAGCCTGGGCAAGAGTATCTGCTCGGGACATCTGCGGTCGACTACTTCGAGGAACCGAGAGTAGCCATCAGCAAGGTACTAAATCCCGGGATCCAGCGCGCGGGAAAGCTGCCCGAGACGGAACAGGAATTCAAGAACCTGCTGCTTCCAGACTTCCGGTTGGATGACCTACGCGATCCGTTTGGCAGGCCATACATAGTCCGATTGTCGGCCGTTGCCACCTATTCGGACAAGGTTGTGGCCTACAACCAGCAGGTGGAGACCGAACCGGTCACTGTTTGGAACCGGCTGTACAAGGTCCGGAGCGCGGGCCCCGACGGGATTGCTGATACCGCAGACGACTTCGATGTGGCGACTTTCGCCGCCCTGCTTTCTGAAGTCACGGTTTCGGGCAAAACCTCGAAAGCCACCATGCACTTAATGTTTACCGGTGAGACCGGAGGGATCACAGGGACGGTGACAGATCCGACCGGGGCCGCGCTTGGCAACACCAAAGTGGTTGCGGCAAACGAGATCACTGGTACCAAGTACGAGGCAACCACGGATTCGAATGGCAGGTATGTGATCTTGAGCGTTCCTCCTGGTATTTACAAAATCTCGGTAAGCGCATCGGGGTTTCAGCAGGCAGTGTGGAACTCCGTCGTTGTGCGTGCGCAGGAAGCGGTCGAGGTCGATGCCAGTCTTCGGCTCGGGAGCACAACTGAAACCGTGGAGGTCTCGGCCGCATCGCTTTCAGTTCAGACTAGCAGCGCCGAAGTGTCGGGCGTGATACGGTCGACAAACCTTACCCAACAGGCCAGTGTAACTCCACGCCTGCGCGAGTATTTCCCCGAAACCCTACTCTGGCAACCCTCAATCGAGACCGATACGAATGGGAAGGCGCACATCACTTGGAAGTTCGCCGACAACCTCACGACGTGGAAAATGTCGTTGATTGCTTCAACTCTGGATGGGCGGCTAGCAACGCTGGATAAAGAGGTGAAGAGCTTTCAGCCGTTTTTTGTCGAACACGACCCGCCAAAAGCGCTAACCATCGGGGATCGAATCTCGCTGCCGGTAGTGGTGCGGAACTACACGGACAAGGCGGAACGCGTGAGAGTCGAGATGCGCGGAAGCGACTGGTTCGAGCTTAACTCGACCGCAAGCCAGGAGGCGGCCATTACCCCCGGCGGGAATGCCAAGCTTATTTTCCCGTTTAAAGCAACGAGCGCCATCTCATCCGGGAAACAAAGAGTCACCGCAACGGGAACAACTGTCGCAGATGCGATTGAGCGCGCGGTTGCCGTCCATCCCGATGGCGCAGAACTCACGCGCACGGACGGCCGGATCATCAGCGGAGCCGTCAGCCTGGAATTTGAAATCCCCAAGGAAGCGATTTCCGGGTCGATTCGTGCGGACTTGAAAATCTACCCCGACCTGCTCGCCCAGGTCACCGAATCCCTGGAGGGAATGTTGCAGCGTCCCTGGGGATGCGGCGAGCAGACGATCTCTTCAACTTACCCTAGTGTGCTTCTGCTTCAGTTTGAGAAGCAGAGCCGCCGCTCCTTGGGTTCTTTGCACGATCGGGCCCTGCGCTACACCAGCCTGGGTTATACGCGGCTGCTCTCCTATATCGATGATTCGGGTGGCGTGACCTATTGGGGCAGGGGTGAACCGGATGTCGCGCTCACCGCGTATGCGTTGCAATTTCTGAATGGTGCTTCCGAATTCATTAGCGTCGATCCGAGTTTGATCGACAAAGCACGCAAATGGCTGGTTCAGCAGCAGACCAAGGGAGGCAGTTGGGCAAGCGAGCATTGGTATCAGCACTCTCCGCTTCAAGACGCGATTTTGACTGCCTATGTTGCGCAGAGCCTGGCTCTGACACGGTCGTCCGCCGGCAAAAACCAAGAACCACAGAAACAGTCGGAAATGGAGGATGCCGCCCTTCACCGTGGGCTGGATTATGTGGAGAGTGCAACTAAGAACTACAGAGATCCATATTTGTTCGCGCTCTATGGACTCGCGGAAATCGCTTCGGGACAGTCGTCTCAGGCCGAGAGCGCGATTGAGCAACTACGCACGTCAGCGGCGAAACAGCGGACCGGAAGCTATTGGGAGTTGCTTGCGAACACCCCTTTCTATGGTTGGGGACACGCGGGAAGGGTTGAAACCACTGCTCTGGTCGTACGGCTCCTTGATCGTGCGGGGCACCCGGAGGACAAGGAACTGACAACCCGGGGCTTGGAGTTTTTGATCGAGGAAAAGGATCGCTACGGGGCGTGGTACTCGACACAGACCACGGTCAACGTCGTCGAAGCCTTGCTGTTACTTGCCTCAAAAGAAACCGAAGCCACCCAGGCGGCGTTTCGTATTCTGGTAAATGGATCTTCGCAGACTCTGCCATCCAATATGGAACAGACTCTCGCGCCGCAGGTGCTGGATATTTCGCAAGTAGCGCATCCGGGCAAGAATACGATCGAGATTTCTGGCGGGAGTGGAAAGTTGACCAGCATCCAGACGGTTCAGGATTACTACGTGCGTTGGGACTCGCCACTGGCAACCCCGAAAGCGGGGCCGCTGAAACTGAGTGTCAGTTGCGATCGGACGCATCTGGCAGTCAGCGACAAGGCTACGTGCGAGGTTCTGGCCGAACGCGTGGGTTCAGCCGGGCATGGGATGATGATTGCCGAAATCGGAATTCCCCCGGGAGTGGATGTGGACCGCGAAGCCCTACAGAAGCAAGTCAGCGAGAGCGGATGGGATCTGTCATCTTTTGACATTCTTCCCGATCGCCTGGAAGCCTATATTTGGCCGAGAGCGGGTGGCACGAAGTTCTCAATCATCTTCACGCCGCGAATGGCAGTCGATGCGCTGACAGCCCCGCATTCGCTCTACGATTATTACAACCCCGACGCCAACGTTACCGTGGCTCCTGACCGCTTCCTGGTGGTCGAACCTGCCTCGGTCGCAGAGCGCTGACAATTTTAGGGTCCTAGCTACCGCGCATGAACCTCGAGTTGTATGGGTCGCGCGGTAGAGCTTACAGCTGGGTCATAGTATTCGTACACACGAGACTTAAATGTGCGTGCTCGGACCGGATACTTCGCCCGCAAACGGAACTTCAAGGTCACGGTGCTGTGTGGCGCAAACGAGTCGAAGTAAAGAATCGCTTGCGTGGCGGTCTGAGAAAACTTCTCGAGACGGCCGTTCTTTTTGCTCGCGCTCTGCTCCTGATAAGTCTGCAAGTCTTCACTCATCAGATCGAATCCCGGAGGGATGCCCAGATCGACCATGACCATCTTTGCCGTCTTGTCCATGTTGTTCTTAACCGTCGCGGTTGCGGTTGCGATATCGTCCTCTGTCAGGTGCGTGCGATCATAAGTGACGTTAATCGAGAGCGGTTCGCTGGCTGGTTTCTCGTCCCATGGTACGAAGTAGCTGCCGGCGATCTGGTATGCCAGACCGCCTTTGCCTTCGAATCGCAGCTTCACTGTGCTTGGTTCGTTTGTATCGAGAGGCTTGAGCACAAACTGATGCAGCAAGTCATTGTTGTCGGCGTTGAGCGTGAGGGTTTTGACAGCCTTGTTATTCAACAGAACTTCCACCCTGCCCTGCACGTCAGCCGCGTTCGTCTCGGTTGCCAGAAGCAGAGCTCTTAACGCCATAATTGTGGCCTGGGTTGTTCCCCAGGTCCCGGCGGCGCTCTTTTTAGAGGTGATGTAGGCCAGTGCCTTGCGTGCGGTTCCGGAGGCTTCGCCCCATTTGAGCAACCCCTGAACCGCCAGGCCGGTGGTTTCGATGCTTGCACTTTCGCCGGTCGAGTACACGCCGGTTTCATCCGATGTCCACCACACCTGATCACCTTTTTCGACTTTCGCCTCCATTAGAGCCTGCATGGCGCGGCGCGTGAAATCGCGATCCTTGCCGTAGTCAACGGCAAAGTTTGCCACGACGGCGAGGGTGTAGCCATCCGGTTTCTCGTCCATGTGCTTCTCGATGTACTGCTTTGCCCGTTCCACGCCCGGGCCCCGATAGCCGGTGTTCTCCAGCGACCAGGCAAGATAGGCCGTGATACGCAATACGTCTCGATTGAAGCGATTGGTCGCGCCCTCATTGATGAATTGCGTATCCGGCCGCCAGCTCCCATCCGCTTGTTGCTGCGAGTCGAGCCATTGCTGCGTGCGTGAGATCAGGCGCGGATCGACGTCATAGACCTTTGCCATGTCGGAGAATTCCATGAGTCCGTAAGCAGTAAGGATTTTGTTCGCCGGGGCATTGCCGAACCATGAGAAGCCTCCGCCGGGAACTTCAAAGGTGAGCAGGCGCTGGTATCCGTTGGCGATGAAGCCTTCCGCCTTGACATGCACCTCGGGCGTGAGCTTCTTGGTGCGCTTCATGTAGTCGAGAGCAAGCACGTTCGGGTAGGTGCTCGATGACGTCTGCTCAAAACAGCCATAAGGCATCTGCAGGATCTTGTCCATGCCCTCGATGAGCTGGCTCAGAGGGCCGGGATAGAGGCGAACGTAGAGTTTGCTCGCATCGGCGATTGCCTCCGGCGGAAACTGGATTTCATGTTCGACCGCGTTTTCCAGGTGCCCGTTGAACACGACATTCTGTTCGCGGCCATTCGGAATGACTTCGATTTCTCGCACGACGATATCGGCGCGCTGGTTCTCGCCTTGCATCCGAGCCGAGAGCGTCAGCCTGAACTGGCCGATCTTCTGCGCCTGGATGGTGAACTGAGATCCACTTACGCGGGAGGAGTCTACCGAGACAGATTTGTCCGCGTTATCGTCCACCATGTTGAACCAATCTTCCTGGGTGAGGTTCAGACTAACGTCGCCGCGGGAGCCGGAATAGTTGTAAACCGCAACCGGAATGGAAACCCGGTCGCCTTGGGTAAGAGTGACCGGCAGATCGAGATCCACGAAAAAGTCTTGGAAGACTTTCAGACTCGATGTTCCGGTTCCGAGTGCGCCACGGGTGGTGGACGCCAGCATGGACATTCGCCAGGTTGTGATTGAGTCAGCCAGGGGAATACTGATGCTGGCGCGTCCCTCGGCGTCGGTGACCAGTTCAGGGTTGATGTACAGCGCTTCGGGAAAGTAAGACCTTACCCGCGCCGTGGGTGCTTCGTCTTTTTTCTCTTTGTCTAGAGTTACGCTGTTGACTTGTTCAGCAGGCATGGGCACTGCACCCATCGCTTTCAGCTCGAACAGCTCCCGGCCATTGACCGCCAGGTCTTCGGCGCGGACCTTCCCGCCGAGGGCTCTTCCCGGTGCGCCACGGGAGACGGGGAAGGCTGCGGCCTGAGCCGTTATTTCAACTGCCTCCGTGACAGCTCCGGGCTCGAGTCTCGCCGAAAGCACTGCGCGATCTCGCGGCTGAAGCCTCAGATCAGAAAGCATGGCGATCCGGAATCCCAGAGAGGACACACGAATCTCATATCGGCCTGGCGGCAGGCCGGACATGCTGAACTGTCCTTGAGCATTGGTTTGAGTTTTGCGAGGGGCGGCCATGCCGATCAGTCGTACTTCGACCGTGGCCCCGGGAATGACCGCGCCGGAGGGATCGTAAGCCGTTCCTGTGATCGTGCCCAGTCCGTTGAATGAGCCGCGATCATGCTCGAGGTTGACCTCAATCGAGTCTGTACCGTGGGATGGGTTCACGACGGACGCAGTTTGTACCCGGACGAGTGCCGCCATGTCATCGCCCGTGTCAAACTGCCGGTCGGGCCCGGCGCTGCGAACCAGGATGTTACGCTGGCCGTCAAACCATCGGGGATCGGTTCGCAGGGTAGTTCCCCAGGCGTCACGCGCCCCCGGCATGTCGGAAGCCAGAAGGCGGGCAAGAACCTGACTGGCCTTCTCGTGTCGACCGTTGCCATTCAGCTCTTCCGCCATTTGCTTCGCCACGCGCTCAACCTCTGCGATGAAGGCGGCATGATAGCGTTGCGCATATTCGGCATATTTGGCGGCGGGAATGCTGCGTCCGAATTCGGTTTCGAACCGGTTGCCGCCAACCATCTCGGTTGCGGCAAACAGGGCTCGGGCTGCTCGGTCCCTCTGATTGAGCTTGGAATCGTCAACCGGCTCAACGATCTCCGGCATGCCAAGCGAATGGATCTCGTATTTCGGCTTCATGACCTCTTGTTCAAGGTAGAAAAAGACTTGGGCGAACCCGGGTTGCTTTTCGGCCAGGGCAAATACTGCTTCATCGACAACCTGTATCCCTAGCGCTGCGCTGACACCCTCGCCTCGCGAGTTCGTGACATGGAAAGAGACGCGGGCATCTTCGCCTGGCTTGAACACCGGGGCGTTGGAGGTGGCTTCGATCCTCAGCTCGTCTGCAGGTTGCACGAAAATCAAGTGGTGGTCACCGACAGGCTGCGCGCTGCTCCCAAACAAGTAAGCGTTGAAATCCACTACTCCGGAAAGGGCAGGTGTCGCCGTGAAGGAAAGCTCAGCCTGGCCGCGAACGATGTCGATATCGCGGGTGAGGATCGTTTGGCCCTCTTTTACGACATCGACGTATGCTGTCCCACGTTCTTTGGTGGAAAAGACCTTCAGATGAATCCGTTCACCTGCACGATAAATACCCTTCTCGGTGCGCAGCAGAATCCCCTCATCGCCGATGCGGGCCTGGAGGGGAACCGAGACCGCTGCCTGGGCCCCCTTTCCGTCAGTTGCGCGGATCGAGATGTCTTGATCTCCGGCGCCGGCTCTGATGGCAACCACGCCGACTCCGCCTTCGTCGGTCGAAACCCTCTGATCGGATCCGCCGTAGGAAACTCTGAGGTCTGTTCTTGCAGGTGTGCCATCGGCATAAGCAGTGAGGATGAAAACTTGGTTTTCGAGGTTCGGAACTACGCTTCCGCCCTCCGGCACAGCCGTGATTACAAGGGGAGATTCGCTCACCGTGATCGGTTCACCGCGACTTTCCGAGTGCGCGGCAGAATCTTTTACGGTAGCCTCGATCAGCAAGCGTGCTGCCCCATGACTTAAGGGCCGCCCAGCAAAGTAGTCCCCCAGCTTGATATCAAAGCGGTATTCGCCGCTGGGGTTGGTTTTGCCCGCCACCGAGCCCGCTTCAAAGATCTGGACGTCCAGTCCCGACGCGTTGACTGTGACTTGGGCCTCATCGACCGGTTTACCAAAGAAGTAATTCGCGCGAACGGTGCCGGTAACATGGTCGCCGGGCCGATAACCGTGGCGGCCTCTGCCATTATCGAAATCGATCGCAACTTTGAATTTGGGAAGAACATACTTTTGTACGTTAAGCGCCACCTCCGCGCTGTTGCTGGGAGATTCGCCTTCTCCCATCAGAGCGCGCAAATGATAAGTGCCCAGGTTCACCTCATCCGCCAGAGGGAATTCGCCTGAGGCAACCCCGAACTTATCGGTCTGCGTGATTTTTTTGAACACCTTGTTGCCGCGTGAGTCTTCCACTTCGAAGGTAAGGCGCTTGTCTTGGACGGCCAGGTGATTGGCGCGGTCAAGCGCTAGCGCTCGCACATGAATTGTCTGTCCCGGCTGATAGATCGGTTTTTCAGTCGTAAGAAGGATTGAGGCCTTTTCTTCGAGGCGCACCGACTGGATGAAGTCCGTCGATCCGATCTCGGTCTCAACCGAGTATCTCAGCCGGTAGCTTCCGATGACACCGCTCGGAAATCGGAACTGTGCCTGCGTTGTGCCCCTCCGGTTCAGGCGTCCAAAGAAGAGCAGCTGAGACTTCTCATTTTCTTGAAGCAACTCGATCCTTACTGAACCGGGGCCTTCGACTACTTCGTTCTGTGGATCAGTGACGATGATCCGAATGGCAGCCTCACCTCCACTCAGGTAGGATTGTTGAGCCAGGATGTGAACCACAGGCATTCGCAACACTGCCGAAATTGATTCCGTTCCATGGATCGGAGTCTTGTGATCGGCATACTCAAAGCGGTAGCGCAGTCTCTGCCATACAAGATCATCGAGCGCAAGCGGCTTGTCGAACTTGAGAGCCTCATTCCATTCGGAGTTTCCCGCAGAGACGCCGAGCTGGCGCTCGGTGCGGCCTAGTACGTTGTCTTCGGGGTCGAGCACCTCGATGGTCAACCGCCCCTCTCCCGGTTCGGTGGCATGGTAGGGAATCGTGCAGCGCAGGACTCCGTGAACATAAACAACGCTCAGGCTATGAGCGGCTTCTACCGAGCGCATTCGGGCATTGGTCAAAAGACCTACCGCAGTGAGCGCAGCAATTCCCAGGACAACGCTTAATGTTTTTTTAAAACACGAATCAAGTTGCAGTTCCATGGAGTCCCTCGCGAAGGCTGGTTGTGGTTCCGACTTCCCATCCTGAGTAGAAGAACGCACGGTGCATGAGTTCTTGCAAGCAAGAGGGAAGCGATCCGACTTGCTCTCTTTAAGGGAAACAGCTAGCTTTAACGTTTAAGTAGCTGAATGAGGCATACAATTCCTGTCATTCCACCCCGAAATCCCAAGCATCAAGGAGCCCCTCGAATGTCTTGCCGATCGGTTTATCTGGTTGCATTTTTATGGGTCATCTTTACGTTTTCTTCCCTGCTTGCGGGTCAGAGTGCAGACTCATTTGCGCCAACCACGTCCGAAAATCCGGCCGTTCTGGATCAGTTGTGGCAGAGGGCGGTTGCCAAATACGACGGGGAGCGCTCGAAGATACTCAAGCATGTGGACGAGGTGAACGCTGCTGGCCCGTTTCGGACGGATTGGGAATCGCTGAAGGCTTATCAGGTCCCGGACTGGTATAAGGACGCGAAATTCGGGATCTTTCTCCACTGGGGCGTGTACTCGGTGCCAGCATTTGGCAGCGAGTGGTATCCGCGTCTGATGTACATTCCCGGAACCCCGGAGCATAGACATCATCTGGAAACCTACGGAACCCCAGACAAGTTTGGTTACAAGGATTTCATCCCCAAGTTCAAAGCGGAAAATTACGACCCTGAGGCGTGGGCGGAATTATTCAAGGAGTCCGGCGCGAAGTACGTTGTGCCCGTGTTTGAGCACCACGATGGATTTCAGATGTACGACAGCGCGCTGTCTGATTGGACTGCGGTGAAGGTGGGACCGCATCGAGACCTTTGGGGTGATCTCGCAAAGGCCGTGCGCGCCCAAGGTCTGCGCCTTGGGGCTTCGTCGCACCGGGTAGAGCACAATTTCTTTCTCGGAGTGGGCCGGGCGATTCGATCAGACGTGAATGACCCCCAGAACGCTTCGCTCTATGGGCCTGCCCATAACTGGCTAGAGGCGAAATCGGGAACGCCACTGTCGAACGACTACACCTACGTCTCCAGCGCATGGACGCATGACTGGTTGGCACGATCGGCTGAGATCGTGGAAAAGTATCATCCGGATCTGATCTATTTTGATTGGTGGATTGGTCAGCCTTCGGTC